>ERZ1673752.840-NODE-840-length-48612-cov-5.863542_pt1 | contig 48612 bp, 61 predicted proteins | sample MGYA00580195_ERZ1673752 | MGnify/ENA primary metagenome ERZ1673752 (study PRJEB41218, sample SAMN15661744) | gut metagenome | host: Homo sapiens | place: Canada: London | collected 2015-08-20/2019-03-30 | study: EMG produced TPA metagenomics assembly of...
GAGAAATGGCCTGATCAACCTCTTTCTGAGTAGGCTTAAAGTCACCTTTTTTAGCCACTGATTGATATCATCCTGAATATTATTGTCATGTGAGCGCTTATAGACGCTCAATATCTACTCACCAGCCATGCGCTGACCAGAACATCTTTCCGCTCACACCAGCCGCATCTTCGTCTCTACAGCAACACCGATAATTCGACAGTTACCATTCACCGCTACCAATGGCCACTGTGGATTTAAACCCTTCAGGTACTTCTGCGCACCGTCGATCACTAACTTCTTAAATGTTGCCTCGTTCGAATCGGATAGCTTTGCTATTACCAGACTGCCGTTGATTGCCTCGCGCCCAGTATCGAAGAGGACAAAGGTTCCTTCTGGGATGCTAAGACCCGCCGGTGCTGTCATTGAGTCACCATCTACCTGTAGCCAGAATGCCTCACCTTGAATGTGAGCATCTGATTCAAGCCAAAGGTCTATATCCTTTAGGGTGTACGGCTCAACCGCTTCACACCAGGCGCCCGCCTGAACTTTGCTAATCACCGGATATTTTGAGCCAGGTGAATAATGCCCTGCGAAAGAAGTATTTTCCGACGCCACCGAGCTCATATCAGAGATATCCTTCGCAAGTGACGGGCTGAAATCAGAGACACTAACCCCAAGAAGCCTGGCAAAGACCGATGCTACCGCTGTATTTAAGGCATTCCTTCCATTGAGGTAATGGCCGACGGCACCCTGAGAAATGTCCAGCGCGTCCGCAATGGATTGCTGAGTAATACCCAGTTCTTTTTTCTTCGCTTCGTAAAGGGCTTTTAAACGCTGTGAATCAGCCACTTGAGCGGGGGTGAGAATCTTTTTCTTTTCCATTATCAGATATTAATACCAAAGCTCATATTTTAAAAATACCGCAAGTATTGATTTGTGTAATACTTCTGGTATTGTTTGGTTATGCACTCAATGGAGCAACCACATGAAAATTTCTTTAGCTGAGTTTGTTGGCGAGGTAGGTCAGGCCAAAGCAGCTGATGCCATCGGCGTTCACCAAACGGCAATTAGTAAAGCGATCAGGGTTGGTCGTCAGATTTTTATCAACAAGCTTCCTACTGGCGAGGTGAAGGCGGTCGAATACCGCGATTTTCCTCATAGCAAGAAGCAGGAACATCAGGAATAGCACATGCAATCACTTACTTATCAACACAATACCGGAATACACCCGGGAGCGGTGATAAACCGCGCTCAACCTAAGGCGGCGCCAGACCACGAAAGGATCCGCGATGCGGTCCGGGCATGGTCTTCGGCGCTGGACAATCAGGACGTCGTTTCGGCGCTGATCATCAACGAATACCGGGAGCAGGGCGGCACCGCCATCAGCTTCCCGGAAGACATCAGCAGGGCGCGCCAGAAACTTTTTCGCTTTCTGGATAACCGTTTCGACTCTGAGCAGTACCGCGAGAACGTGCGCCAGCTGGCGCCCGCAATCATGTCCGTCCTGCCGCTGGAGTATCGCCATCGACTTCTTCCTGAGGACAGTTTCATGTCCCGCTTAGCTCGACTTGAGAAGGAAACGAGCGAGGCGAAAGTGGCCGTTGCGATGAACGCCCCGCGTCACCAGAAGCTCAAGGAACTCAGTGAGGGGATTGTAGAGATGTTCCGTGTCGACCCGGACCTGACCGCGCCGCTGATGGCCATGGTCACTTCGATGCTGGGGGTTATGTGAGAGGCACCAGAAAAGAAAAAGCCCTTGAAGCGGTAACTTCAAAGGCCTTCCAAACACTGTGTTACGCCAAGTAACGGGAGTAAGTATGTCAAACACCGCAGAAATTCTCAACTTTCCCGCTGTAGTTTCGGGAATACAGGAGCAACGCGTGGCCGATACAGACGATGGGTACACCCGTCTGGCAAACGAGTTGTATGAGGAGCTTATCGGCGCGAACCTGACCAAAAATCAGGCCAAGGTAGCTCATGCTGTTTGCCGCAAAACCTATGGGTTCAACAAGAAGATGGACCGCATAGCAGACTCACAACTTTCTGAGCTGACCAGACTACCTCGCCAGAAGGTTAACGCTGCCAAAAACGAACTCATTGCGATGAATGTTTTGGTGTCCGACGGCATACTGATCGGGCCCAACAAAAACCTGAGTGAGTGGGTGATTCCGGGCACTAAGCCTGCACCAAAATGTCACCATAGTAGTGACTGTCACCATGGTAGTGACAGTGTCCCTACGGTGGTGACAAAAAGTGTCACCAAAACAGTGACAACCCTGTCACCAAAATGGGGACACACAAAAGACACTATTACAAAAGACAATAAAGACAATATTAATAAACCCCCTAAATCCCCCAAACCGGTTCCATTCGATCCGGCTGGTGTTGAGCTTCCTGAATGGCTGTCAGTTTCAGTCTGGAAGTCATGGGTCGATTATCGTCGCGACCTGAAGAAACCGATTAAGTCTCAGCAGACGGTAACCCAAGCCATCAACCTGCTTGAGCGTTGCAAGTGCAGCGGATACCAGCCTGAAGAAATCATCAACCAGAGCATCGCGAATGGCTGGCAGGGTTTGTTTGAGCCAAAGATCGCCAAGCAGACGCCTCGCGCGCAGTCTCGCGCATCTGAGAACTTTGCTGGCAAAGACTACGGCCAGACTGAAATTCCTGCATGGGCGAGGGACTGATCATGACGCTGGATGAAAAAATCAATCAACTTGAGAAACGCATTACTGAGCTGAGCCAGCCGCCAGTTCAGCATGAAGATATCGAGCTAACTATCAGTACCGAGAACTGCGAAACGCATGGCTCCTTTGAATGCAGGACCAGGCATTTCTTAAACTCTGTCGTGAAAATTCCCCCGCGCCCAAGCTGCTGCCCTGAATGCCTCAAAGAGGAGTTAGGCCGCTTGCAGGCGGAAAGAATTAGCATCAACGAAGCAGCCCGCAAAAGAAACATCGAGCGCCTGCTGGATGGACTGAGTATCCCGGCCAGGTTTGAATCCTGTTCACTGGAGAATTATGAACCGGTGAACGAAGAAGCGAAACGCGCCCTGAAGGTCTGTCAGGCATACGCCAGCCGCTGGCCTGAGCGTTTGCAGAAGGGTGGCGGCCTGGTTATGTGTGGAAAGCCTGGAACCGGCAAGAACCACCTCGCATTGGCTATCGCCCGGCATGCAATCACCGAGCACCAAAGCTCAGCTGTGTTCACCACCGCGCTGAAAATTGCCCGGGAGTACAAGTCAACCTGGTCGAAGGGGTCAAGCCGTACTGAAGACGAAGTGATCCGTTACTTCACAAAGCCCGACCTGCTGATTATCGACGAAGTAGGTGTCCAGTTTGGTAGTGATGCCGAGAAACTGATCATGTTCGAAATCATCAACACCCGTTATGAGCGGATGAAGCCAACCATCCTGATCAGCAACCAGACCCGGGAAGAACTGGCTGCATTCATCGGCGAACGCGTTCTTGATCGCATGAGCGATGGAGGCGGGTGCACTCTGTCATTCACGTGGGATTCTTACCGTTCTAAGGGGGCAGCATGACCATAACAATTCGTGGGCAGATTCTTGCAGCCCTGCGTAATAACCCAGGACTGAACAGTGCTCATATTGCCAGCATGATCGGCATGACCACCAAAAAGATTTCCGGCCCGTTAAGCACCTTGTTTGCAGACGGCCTGATCGAGTTCGAAGGCAACCACGGCCAGCGGCTGTATCGGCTGACCAGCTACGGAATGAAATACGCACCGGAAACCATACCTGCCATGCCGAAGGGGAATTCGAAGTTGGTGCAGCGCACAGAGACAAACGTGATCTGCCAGGAGTGCCGCAACAGCGCGGCGATGAAGCGGGTATTGATGGTTTGGGGGAGGGTAGGGGTATGAGCGAATGGAGTGATTATCGCTTGATGGTTAGGACCATGGCGAAGGGTAACGGTGTAACGCTCATCAGCATCGCCAAGCACTGCGGCGTATCGCACAGGAAACTTAATCAGATTCTCCAAGCCGGGCCATCCAAAGAACAGGAAGAGCTCATAGCCGAAGCTCTGGGGTGCGCAGGGTGTGACCTTGCGGAAATCCACAGGCAAATGGGCGAGTTATCAGACAAGTACGGGAGGGCAGGGGTATGAAAATTTACATCGCAGGACCAATGACGGGTTATGAAAATTACAACCGTCCTATGTTTAACGCAGTAGCACAGCAGATGTTATCAGGAGGTCATGTGGCATTAAATCCTGCCACGCTCCCGGATGGTTTATCTCAGCGTGAGTATATGGACATCTGCCTGGCGATGCTTCGCTGCGCAGACGCCATTCACATGCTGCATGGGTGGCAAGAGTCGGATGGTGCTGTCGCTGAGCATGCCATGGCTAAAAAGTTGGGAATTAAAATTTCTTACCAATTTGAAGGAGCCGCCGCATGAAACCAACATACGAAGAACTTGAAGCCAGATGCGCGGCGCTGGCTGCGGAGCTGAGTGCAGTCGAAGAAATCCACAACGAGGCAGTGTTCATCACAGACGATCACTATGAGCAGTGCCCGCCGGAAGTGCAGAAGATAATTAGATCACTGGCTGTGATGCAGATTCCTGCGTACCAGGCTTTCTTGGCTGAAGTGCGGGCCAGTGAGCTTGATAGCCTCGCAGGCGTGGCAGAGACCATGCTGGTTAAATTCAGCAACCAGAGGTGCTCATCCGATATGCATGAGGTTGTTGGCTGGAAAATGGTTCACCAGCAGGCCAGTAACCGCGCCGCCCAGCTTCGCAAAGGAGTGCAGTCATGAGCAAATTAACATGCAAGGTTGGTTACGTTAATCCGCGTTATGTGAGTTTTGCAGATTTTCTTCGCCAGGGCCGCGTTGACGTGCTGGCAAAGCAACTTGCTGAGCGCCTTGAGATTGAAGCTGGCAGTCAAAGTGAGGCCATTGATTTTGTGAAGCAGGTTCTTGTCGATATCGCTGCCGACGATATGGGAGTGAAAAATATCGACGAGCCACGGGAAAGTTGGCGTACACAATTCGACGTAAAAGGAGCCGCCCAATGAGCAACATCGACAAACGCGCATTACGTGAAGCGGCGGTTCGCGCAGGTGGCGAAAAGTGGCAATACATGCGCGCGACGCAACATTCGAAAGCATACATAACGGACGATAAAGGTTCGACAGTCGTCAACTGCACTGATGGTGATGTTCCAGCCAAATGCGCCGGATTTCTCGAGTCCGCCAACCCTGCCGCCGTTCTGGCGCTGCTGGATGAGCTGGAAGCCAAAGACAAGAGGATTGCTGAGCTGGAGGCGCGGGAGGTTGTACTGCCGAGTACGCAAGATGTTCACCCATTAGGGCCTCAGTCGGCGAAAATTTTTTGTGAGTTTCACCGGAGTATCGTGAACAGATGCGCCGATGAGATTCGCAAGGTTGGCGTCAAAGTCAGCATCAAGGGGAATTAGGGTTATGGCTGAATTAACCAAAGAATGGCTCCTCAGGACAATCGCAGAGCTTGAAGAGGAGCGCGATGCTGTGCCAGGTGCAGTAAACGAAGATGCGGCGATGGCGATTGCTGCGATGAAGCTGGCGATGGCATCGCTCGAAGCGGAGCCTGTGTCTTTTAATGCCCTCCGCGATGCCGTAGCTGAGGTGTCAGGCGGTCCGGCGATGGAATGGAGCGACATTTATAAAGGTCATCAAGCCGTTCCTTTTATTAACTTCAACTCACTGGCTCGAATCGTTGAAAAGTTCCGGACCGCCACGCCAGCGCCGGTAGCTGTGCCTGATGAATATGTAGCCGCCGTGCCAACACCTACAAATCTTGGGTATGAAGCGGGCGGGAACGCCTGCCGCGCCGCCATGCTTCAGGGTGCCGAAACTGTAACGACGGCTTGCAAGTTGCCAGAGGGTTGGGTCGCGGTGCCAGTTGAGCCAACAGAGGACATGATCGTCAATGGTTTCGAGTCAGAGCCTGATGAGAGCTTTAGCGATGAGAAGGAGTGGGAAGCCTACGAGGCCATGAGTGGGTGCCAGCAGGCGGCGCATCGGGCGAAACTTTGCTGGGCGGCGATGATTAAAGCAGCACCAAAACAGCAATGCAACTAACGAAGAAGGGGCCGACCTTCGTCGACCCCTTTAATAGGGTGCGGGGTTCGAACCCGCGGTACGGGTTTATGGCCCGTACGCCTCATTATCAGTGAGGTGCCATCAACCACTCGGCCAACCCTCCGTTGTACCTTGCAAGCAAGGGGTAAATCGAATATACCATTTTATGACCTGATTAAAATGACAATACACGCATTTCATGCCTACCAATAATAGTTGGTGAAGAGGTGACGCATGGTAAAAGTGAAGATTGTAATTAGAAACGGAACTACTGCCGGGCAATGCTTCATGGCAAATGTATTGGAAATGCCAGACGAGCATGGATTTTATGGTTATGTAACGCACGAAGTAAGCTCCATCATACCAGAAACAAAAAAATATCTTATTGAAAAGGATAGAGAAGCAAGGGTTGACCCTTACTACATCGATTTGAATAAACCACATTGATTATCAAGAATCACTGAGCCATAATTAAGTCACTGGAGCCTGAACAACTCCGGTGACTTCTGCGCATTTAAGGGGACTTAAATGCGGCCACAATCTGAACTCCTCACCTTGTCACAGATGCTTAGCGGCACCTGCGATTTTCTGCATTCTGCGTTACCTATCGGGGGTGGCGTATGAAGCAGCACTACTGCATCGTTAACGACACCGTTAAAGACAACCTCATCGCGTACATCCGCACCCTTCCAGTAAACCCTCGCGCGCCGATGGTCGTTGAAGCCCGGGAAGAGACGCGCACCGACAAGCAAAACCGTCTTATGTGGCCATTGCTGAAAGACCTGTCTGACCAGGTGGTTTGGCACGGCGAAAAGCTGACCCGCGAAGAGTGGAAGGACCTCATCACCGTTCTGGTGAATCAGACTCAGGACCAGGAGCAGAAATCCGCGCCGGGCATCAACGGCGGCCGCGTATATTTCGGCGTCCGCACATCCAAATCCAGCAAGCGCTACATGGTCGACGTGATTGAGGCGATTTACTGGTTCGGAACCGACCGCGGCGTGAAGTTCTCCGAGGCATCCAGTAAGCGCATCGCCTGGGCGCAAGAGTGGAGGGCTTCCCGTGGGTAATCCTCTCGCACGCGTCATCACAAATCACATCTTCAACGTTCCGGCGCGCCGCCAGCGCAAGGCCGTGGTTAAGCCGTCCGACATCCCGACCTTGAAAGGCTATACCGCCCGCCTGGTGGATCAGAAATGGCTGCGTCTCGCGGCAAGGAGGAAACGTGCGTAAACCATCCCGCCGTAAGTGCAAAGTATGCGGTGAATACTTCGTACCGAAATTCAACGATATCCGTATCCGCTGGTGCTGCCCGGAATACGGAGCAATCCTCGCAATGGAAGAACGCGAGAAGGAGAAGGTGAAAGCCGCGGCGAAGCGCATCAAGGAGCTGAAGGAAGCCGAGAAAGCAGGGCGACAGCGCCGCGCAGAACGCCGTAATGAGCTGAAGCCGATCCGTCACTGGGTGCAGATGACTCAGCGCGCCTTCAACGACTGGCGTCGCGAAATGCTGCTTGCTGCCGGCTATGGCTGCATCTCATGCGGCACTAAGAGCGCTTTTGTATGGCATGCCGGACATTACCGCACCACAGCGGCTGCACCTCAGCTGCGCTTCAACCCAGATAATTTGTGGTTACAGTGTCCAGTCTGCAACGTTCATAAATCAGGGAATATCGAGGCCTATCGTGCAGCCTTGGTCGAGCAGATCGGTGAAGAACGCGTACTGGCCCTCGAATCCAACAACGAAAACCACCGATATACCCGCGAAGAACTGGACGACATCCGCGCCAAAGCTAGGGCAGATCTTCGCGCACTAAAACAGCAGGAGGCAGCATGAAACCAGAAACGCTTGAGATACTCCGCACGCGCTGGCAGCGCCTACGGATTTACCGCCGCCCGGGCTCCGTGCTGGTGGATTACCGCATCCTCCGTAACTTCGTTCGCATCTATCACCCAGCAGGAGCCGCACAATGAACAGCCAGCAACTGGAATACGTACGTCAGCAGCTCATTGTGGCGACCGCAGATCTGAGCGGGGCGACGAAAGGGCAGCTGGTAGCCTTCGCCGAGAACGCGCAATTTACCGCGACGGCGCGCAGCCGGGGCCGGAAAAAGGTATTCGACAAGGATAAGCAGCGCATGGTCAACCCGGATGGCCCGCCGATGATTGGCAGCCAGTCACGCGCCAAGGGTTCATCTATCGCGCTGGTAGGTCAGATTGAGTTCGTGACCGCATCGTGGCGCCGCGCTGTGCTGTCGCTGGAAGATCATCAGAAAGCGTGGCTGCTTTGGAACTACAGCGAGAATATCCGCTTCGAGTACCAGGTGGCGATAACTCAGTGGGCGTGGGCGGAGTTCCAGGAGCAGCTCGGCGCGAAGAAGGTGGCGGGCAAGACGATGGAGCGCCTGAAGAAGCTAATCTGGCTGGCGGCGCAGGACGTCAAAAGGGAGTTGGCGGGCCGTGAGACTTACGAATATCAGAAGATGGCGGAACTGGTCGGTGTAACGCCAAAGAACTGGTCCGAGACGTTTACGGAGCGCTGGGTGGAGATGAGGCGTATCTTCCAACGCCTGGATAGCGGTGCTTTGTTGCAGGTTACGCGATCACGTTCACAACAAAAGGCGACAAATTTCGACAGAAGTCTTGCAAAACTGGATTGAAACGCATATATTTCATGTAAATCTGATATCGTCGCCATTGCTTCGTAGGTCGACAAAGAATTAAGAGCCTCGCCACCGTGCGGGGCTTTGTTTTTTGTGCTTTATGTAAACCAAGTGGTCTTTAAAAGTTAATAATCTTTTTTTACTTATGTAAAATATGGCCTCCAGTGAAAACAGAGAGGCCTCATCATGAAGAACTTCCAGCTTTATGTTGGCGGCACTAACAACATCACCTATCGTTACGAAATCAGAAAGGTGGATGATGCTTTTAGTGTTCGAATATTCAACGTCAAAAACAAGTTGCACAAAGAGGTCGGTTGTAAGTCGCTTCGCTTTGTGTCAACTCATGATGTTATCGATGAGTGCACATCGCATTACAGGAGGCACGCTGAAGGCCTAAGAGGCTTTTTACGTGGGCTCAAAATGTGGTGAAGGTGCAACTCAACAGACAGGTCGCTTAGGCGGCCTTTTTATTTGCCTGTAGCTAAGCGGTAAAGCTCCCAAATCATAATTGGATGATTGCTGGTTCGAATCCAGACGGGCGACCCAAACCCACTACCTGGGACCCTTCGGCCATAGAGCCGACATTGCCTTACCCTCATCTTCCTGGCTTGTCGCCAGGTTTTTTATTCCAGGCCGCAGACAATCAATTCCAGATGCCACGTAGCTAACGTGTCTGACGGCCTTTCCCCTACTACCACACAGCACCCCGGAACCGGAGGTGTGGAATGCAACGTATGAACCCAACAGATGGACACAATCTGCCTTACTGGTGGTCAACTCTTCTGGGGTTATTTTCCGTTCTCAGTTTACAGGACTACGTCTTTATTCTCGGCGCGCTGGTCTCTGCATACTTCACGATTAAGACCTATTACGCGAAACGGAAAGAAGAGCGTGAACGGCTGGAAGAAGAAAAGAAACGTACACAGTTACTGGCTAAATACCTTGCTGAGGTAAGCGAGAAACCCCACTCCGAACGTCCGGCATCTGCCGAGGTTGTAACGGAGGCAATGCGGAGAATGTCCAGTGGCGAACTTGAAGCTGAGTAAGAAGAGTGGCGCGGCCGGGATCGTTTGTTCAGTGGCTACAATTATCGCAATCGTGATGAATGCGGGCCATGTCAGGACTAACGAGCGCGGGCTGGAGTTAATCGGCAACGCTGAATCTTGCCGACGTGATCCGTATGTGTGCCCGGCAGGTGTGCTTACTGACGGAATGGGTAATACGCATGGCGTAAAGCTCGGCACCGTTAAGTCTGACCAGCAGATCGCAGCCGAGTGGGAGCGCAACATCCTTGATGCTGAGTCCTGCGTTAACCGCTACGGAAATGGACGCAAGCTGTCTGACAATACTTTCTCGGCAGCTGTATCGGTAACGTTTCGAGCTGGCTGCGGGAACATGCGCACCTCCACGATGTTCTCTCTTCTCAGAAGTGGGGACATCACAGCGGCATGCCACCAGTTCCCTCGCTGGGTATGGGGTGGCGGCAGGGTTCTGCCTGGTCTGGTTACTCGTGCCGGGAAAGAAGAGGCGCTCTGCCTGGACGGTGTGAAATGAGCCGATTAACCGCAATCATCTGTGCTGTCGTTATCTTCCTGCTCGTTACCATGGCCTGGGCGATTAACCACTACCGCGACAACGCCATCACCTACAAAGACCAGCGCGATAAAGCCACTGAGAAACTCAGCCTGGCGAACGCCACCATCAAAGACATGCAGGTGCGTCAGCGTGATGTCGCGGCACTGGATGCCAAATACACCGGAGAAATGGCAGATGCCAAGGCTACTATCGATCAGCTTGAGCGCGATGTTGCTTCTGGCAAGCGTCGGTTGCAGCTCAACGCAAAATGTCCCGCGAACGGAGCGACCAGTACCGGCAGCCTGGGCGATGCTCCCGGCCCCCGACTTACTGACCCTGCTGAACGGGATTATTTCACCCTCAGAGAGCGAATCGTCACAGTGACGAAGCAGGTCGGCTATTTGCAGGAATACATCAAAGAGCAGTGCTTAAATTGATTGAATCAAGTAAAATCACCTTGATAAATTAGGGGTGATTATGGACGAAAAACAAATTGCATTAGAGGCTATGTTGGCAGCTAAGGACTCTGCACATTGGGCGTGGTGGACAATGGCTGCGACTATATTCAGTGTTCTGATTTCCTTGGGTACTCTAGGTATGGCTTTCAGCGCCTTGGATACTTGGCGTCAGCAAGAGATGTTAAAGCTGAAGATGGAATTCAAGAGGTCTATTCTTGAATTAATTTATGCTATGGACTCTATGCCAAGAAATTGGTCTTATCATCAGATCAATTTAGCTCGGGCAAGGTTACAGGCATCGCCTGAGGTTGCAAATAGAGTTGCTGACCCTGCCCAGATATACATCAATAAAATGGCTCTCAAGGATGCATTTAGTGGCTCAACCAAAGCATGGATCATGTGTGAACATCTCTTCTCTGAAACAGAGATCGAAGTCTTATGGAATAAGTTTCGAGGTGAGTTTCGAGATTACATAATGAGGGGCGGCGATACCAATCGCCTTGCAGGCATTCTCGAATCACTAAATGTAAAACTAAAGGTTTTATAAATCTAACCACCCTCGGGTGGTTTTTTATTGCCATCACCATGAGTAGCCTCATCGTAATGGCATTATCCCCATAAGCGGATAAAGAGGCTCTCAATGTCCGACATCTACCAAATCACGCTAACCACCCAGACAGGCGAAACATTCACGGGCAAGATGTCACGACGTCAGCCTGAGCTGGTTAACGGCTTTGTGCCGCTGGCGACCGAGACGGGCGAGTGGCTTTACTTCGCTCCGGCCGATGTGAAGCGCGTGCAGTTTACGCCGGTACCGGCAGAGCAAACCGAACAGCCAGCAGAACAAACAACGGAGTAACGAATGAGCAAACCGGACTGGGAGGCCATCGAGACGGCGTACCGGGCCGGAGTGATGTCCCTCCGAGAAATAGCGTCACAGCACGGTATCAGCGAAGGCGCTATCCGTAAGCGTGCCAAGCGTGACGACTGGTCGCGTGACCTCAATGCGAAGATTCAGCAAAAGGCTGAAGATCTGGTACGCAAACAGGAGGTACGCAAACAGGTACGCAACGAAAGCACTTTGACCGAGCGCGTACTGATAGAGGCGACTGCCGAGGTAATTGCCACGGTACGCATGGAGCACCGGGGAGACATCCGCCGGGCTCGTGAACTGACCAACACGCTATTCGATGAACTTGGTGCGCAGTGCGCAGATGTAAGCGCGCTCGAGCGGTTGGGCGACATCATGTTTGACCCCGACGATAAAGGGCGGGACCGGCTCAATGAAATTTATCAGAAAGTGATCAGCCTGCCTTCCCGTGTTAAATCCATGAAAGACCTCAGTGACAGCCTGAAGACGCTGATCGGCCTCGAGCGTGAGGCGTACAGCATCGAGAATAAGGCTGAAACGAAAGAGGTCACCCATAACGTCATGCTGGTGCCAACCAGTGACAACGTGGATGACTGGGAGGCGGCAGCGCAGAAACAACAGGACGGGGTGCTCGGTGGATGAATTACAAAGCTGTATGGAAGCCACTGCCTGGATCTCAGTCCCTGGCGCTGAGCTGCCCGTGTAACGAAATCCTGTTCGAGGGCACTCGCGGACCGGGCAAGACAGCTGCGCAGTTAGCCAGGTTCAGGCGTAATGTCGGCGTGGGTTATGGCTCGTTCTGGCGCGGCGTCATTTTCGACACCGAATACAAGAACCTTGCCGACATCATCACTCAGTCGAAGCGTATGTTTCGCCTGTTCAACGACGGTGCGCGCTATCTGTCATCTGCGAGCGAATTGCGATGGGTATGGCCTACTGGCGAGGAGCTGCTCTTCCGCTTCGGCAAAGAGGCGGACGACTACTGGGATTTCCACGGGCAGGAATTCCCGTTCATTGGCTTTAACGAGCTGACGAAACAGCAGTCTCCAGAGTTCTACGAAATGATGTTCTCCTGCCGGCGCTCATCGTTCAGGCCGGAAAACTACCCGCTGGAGAATGGCAAGTTACTGAGGCCGATCCCGCTGGAAACGTTCAGCACTACCAACCCGTTTGGCATCGGGCATACCTGGGTGAAGAAGCGCTTCATTGAGCCAGCGCCGCGCGGAACCGTGCAGCGCGACCGGCAAATGGTGTTCAACCCTCAGACAGAACGAGAAGAGGAAATCACGCTGACCCGCGTGGCCATCCACGGATCGTTCAAAGAGAACCCGTACCTCGACCCGCAGTACATCGCTACGCTGATGGCAATTAAAGACCCTAACCGACGCAAAGCGTGGGTAGAGGGCTCCTGGGATGTGACCAGTGGCGGACGCTTTGACCACCTTTGGAATGAATCGCTGCACGTCATTAAGCCGTTCCGCATACCGGATAGCTGGACAGTTGACCGCTCCCATGACTGGGGTGAGTCGAAGCCGTTCTCTAATCTGTGGTGGGCGCAGGCCGATGGCACCGCTGCTGAGTTGCCTGATGGTCGGCAGTTCTGCCCGCCGGCAGGGACGTTAATCCTGATCGGAGAATGGTATGGCTGCCCGCCTGATGAGCTGAACAAAGGCCTGAATATGTCATCCACCAACGTCGCGAAAGGCGTGGCGTGGATTGACAAGAGGCTGGTGGGCGAAGATGTCGACGAGCCGGAAGAGATACAGATCGACGGAGTCACGCAGGGCCAGCTAAACATTGTTCCGGGAATATGCTCGGAAGTTATTCCGGGCCCGGCTGATAGCGCCATTTTCAATACCGGTGACGATGAGTTGTCGATCGGCCAGAAAATGGAAAATCAGGGCGTCGAATGGCTTGAAGCCAATAAGAAGCCAGGCTCACGAGTTAACGGGGCCTCGGTATTTGCCGACATGCTTGAGGCTGTAGTTGAAGGTAAGAAGCTGGAATCTGGAATCCCTGAGAAGCCTGCCTTTTACGTGTTCGAGCATTGCCGTGGCTGGATTAGCCGCATACCAGTGCTGGTTCGCGACAGCAAAAATCCAGATGACGTAGATACCCAACAGGAAGACCACGACTGGGATGCTACCCGCTACCGAGTACTGCACTCACCACAGAAAATTACCGGCATGTTGGTGCGCTCGCGCTGACGGAGGAAACCGTGAACGAAAGCGAAAATAAAAAACTCGCCACGAATGCCAGCATCGACCGCGAGCGGATGCGTTACGTCAATGCACTGTTCAATGGCACCAGTAATACCAAGCGTAAGCGCCTGTATCAGGAGTTTGGGTACCCGCAGGATCTCTGCTTCGATGACTTTTACCGGGCATACCGCCGCAATGCCATCGCTGGCGCCGCAGTGGCGCGCATGGTTGATGGCTGCTGGGAGGATTACCCGGACGTTTACGAAGGCGACCAGACTAAGGATGCCACACAGCAGACACCCTGGGATAAGAGGGTCAATAAGCTGCTTAAACGCTGCTGGAAGCAGATTAAGGGCGCTGACAAACGTAACCTAGTGGGGCGTTACTCAGCGCTGCTCATCCAGGTTAAAGACAGTAAGCCCTGGTGGGAACCTGTCGATAAGGCGATGGTCGGCAGACTCCAAGAAAGGGCGCTCGTCAGGCTAATCCCGGTCTGGGAGGCTCAGCTCGACCCTGTCAGTTATAACGAGGACCAGAACAGCGAGGACTACGGTGCTGTTAGCATGTACTCATTTACCGAGATACCGGTTCAGCAGCAACGCAGTGGCCAGCCCGGGCGAATCATCAACGTTCATCCTGATCGCGTCATCATCCTGGCGGAAGGTTCAGATGATGGAAGACTGGATTCCGGCGAGTCTCTGCTGGAAGAGGGCTTCAACAAGCTGATGGATCTTGAGAAGGTATCAGGCGGCGCGGCGGAGGGGTTCCTGAAGAATGCCAGTCGGCAGCTCAATTTTAACTTCAGCGCCAAGACAAGTTTTGCGCAGCTGGCAAGAGCACTGGGCGTTAGCGAGGCGCAACTCTCTGAAGGGATGGATGACCAGGTTCGTCGCCTGAATGACAGCACAGATAGCGCCGTCATCATGCAGGAGGGCGATACCAGCGTGCTTTCCGTGGCAGTTGCCGACCCGGAGCCAACATGGCGGACTGCGCTCAATGAGTTCTGCTCCACAGTGCCGATCCCGGTGAAGGTGCTGGTGGGCATGCAGACAGGAGAAAGGGCCAGCACGGAAGATGCGAAGGACTGGGCAAAAACCCGTATGAGCCGACGCAATGGCTTCCTGACCGAAGTAATCACTGAGGTGGTTACCCGCTTCTGGACGCTTGGTTTCATTCCTCCAGCCAGCGGCGAAGAAGTTACAGTGGGATGGTCCGATCTACTGGCGCCGAGCCAGGCAGAGAAGATTGCCAACATGGACAAGCTCGCGGACGTGGCCGTGAAGTCGACGAACGCGTTTGGCCGCTCAGCAATCACCGAAAACGAGATACGCGCGGCGGGCGAACTGCAAGCCCTGCCTGAACTTGATGATGAGGTGCCGCCAGATGGCAACCAGCCAAAGCCTGATCCACTGGCCGACCCAGAATCAGAAGCCGAAAAGTCCGGTGATACCACGGTCGAAAGTTGACCCCACAATGTCGCGTAAGTCCGTCAGCAGGATGGAGCGCGACATTGTGGATAGGTATTACGCGATAAAGGTAGCGTTGAAAGCACTGTTCGATCAGCGCCTGACCGGGCGAGAGCGAGAGGTGAACAGCCACAACTGGCACTTCCTGTGCCACGACCACGGCGCTGACATGCGGCTCTACCAGGTCAACGCCGGCAAGTTCATCTACGACATGTCAGCGCAGGAACTGGCAGACCTACTTGAGGCGGTGCAGGGCATTCTCGACGATTACCTGCTGGATGGCGGAGAGCAAAATCTATGGGCGATGGATTATGTCGTCGCAGAAGCGCAGCGTGGCACGCTGGAGGCGTTCAATAACCTCTCGCAGCAGTCACAGGCGTACGCCAGCCAGACTACGCTACAGCAGCTTTTAAGCAGTCCCGCTTATCTGAACCAGATTGCGGCGGCCAGGCTGACAACGTTCAGTGACTGGAAGGTCATCAGCGATACAGCCCGTGGCGACCTGACCAACATCATCACCGACGCGGTAGCGCGCGGCGTGAATCCACGCGAGACGGCCAGCGTCATCAGCAAGCGTCTTGACGTATCGATGTCGAAGGCCAAAACCATCGCTCAGACTGAGCAGGTCGGCGCGCTGCGGCAGGCGCAATGGAACGAAACTGACTGGGCAGCCGACAGGCTGGGTCTTAACACCGGCCTGCTGTGGCTGTCGGCGCTCAAACCAACGACTCGCAGGTGGCACGCCAGCCGCCACGGCAAGGTCTATACCACCGAAGAAGTGCGGGACTTTTATGCCGAGAACGGCAATCGGTACAACTGCTACTGTAGCCAGGTTCCGGCGCTGCTCAACGACGGCGGCAACATATTCAACGAGGGGCTGACTGATAAGTTGGCGAAAGAGCGAATGTTGTGGCAAGGGATTTAATTGTTCTAACATTTGATAGTATGATTAGGTATCATAAGAAAAAACTGAAAAATGAACACGTATGAATAGGCAAGAAATCGACCTCGTTAATGAGCTTGCTTTGGTTGCAACTCAGCAAGAACTTGATAAACTTGAAATAAAATTATCCCTCAATTTCTTAAGTCCTGCTGAAGCGCTACAGATTGAAAGCATTCGTGGGAAAGTGCTCGATTGGAATGATTGGTTTAAAAATGAACATGATGGTCTGACCAATAAGTTTACATTGTCGGTATCCTCTAAGGGTAGGCCACCGATTACAATCGGAGCCGCTGTTTTCTCTTATGATATGGAAAACCATTTAGTAAACATTCATATGGTTGAGCACTTTAAGCAAATCGTATTTGATGATCACCTTGTTAAGAGAATGGGTTTTGTAGCATTAAATGTTGCTCTTGTGTTTGCTAGAACTGCTAAAGCAAATGTTATTCGCGTAGTTAATCCTTTGCCAGACGCGGTCCCTTACTACAAATATCTCTCATTTGACTTTGTAGACATGAACTTGATGGAGTCATCGCTCCAAAGAATTGATGAAACTCTTGGCCGCTTGAAAGCATCTGGTGGGCAACATGATTACGAGGCTGATGAAGATTAATCACTATTATGTTGTGGAACGTTTGTTTTGAAGGTAGTAGACTAAATGAGTTGCCAACTGGAGGTGAAGATGAGAACTATTCAAGAAATCCTTGACTCTATGAGCCCTGAACTGCGAAAAAACGCTATTCAGGCTGTAGAGGAATCGCGCATTTTTGCGGCATCATTGGCTCATATCCCTTCCCCTTCTGCTTTAAATGGTAAGGCAGAAACGTTTGACAGCTTATCGGAAATGCCTATTTCCTTTGCTTGAATCTATAAAAATCAAATAGATATAAGGTCGCCTAGGCGGCCTTTTTTATTGCCTGAAATCCACCATTGAGGACCCAGCATGAAACGCAACCGCGTTAACGTGCTGACCGTCGTCAACTCCGCTTCAAACATCACCACTGAAACCATCGACGGCAAGCCACATATCGTGGTTCGCGGCATCACGCCTGTCGTGGACGATATTGTGATGAACCGGAAGTTGTACCCGGCAGCAGAAATCGAAAAGGCCTACAACACGCTCGAGCGTAACCCGATGCCGCTGGGCCACCCGAAAGTGGACGGCAAGCATGTGTCGGCGCGCGATGTCCGGGCGGTGAACGAGTACCACGTCGGGGCCTGGCTACAGAACGTCAGCCACAAAGATGGGAAGGTGATGGGCGACATGTACGTTAACCGCCAGTACGCCGAGTCGAGCGACAAGGGCAAGCGTCTGATTAACCGCCTGGATGAGATGCTGGCCGGTACCAACTCCGACCCTATCCACATTTCCACCGGCCTGCTGTATTCCGGCATTGCCGCCAATGGCGAATCAAAGGGCAAAAAGTACAACGAGATCGCCACCAACATGATGTTTGACCATGTGGCGGTGCTGCTTGATGAGCCGGGCGCCGGGACTCCGGAGGAGGGCGTGGGCATCTTCGTTAACTCTGAAGGTGATGAGCAACAGATTGAAGTTGCCCGTCTGGCTGACGGCATTGACTGCACCCGCGATGGCCTGCTCAACAAAACCAAATTCTTCTTCACCAATGCCTCCAACTTCTCTTTCGACGACATATCCCGCGCCATCAGCGACAAGCTGCGCGATGGTGACGCTGAAGATAAGTGGCTTTGGCCTGAAACGGTGTGGCCGGACAGCTTCATCTACCGCAATGACACCAAATATCTGAAACAGAAGTACCTCATCGATGATGACGGCAAGGCCGTGTTCGTCGGCGAACCTGTAGAAGTCGTGCGCAAACCCACTGAGTACGAGATTAAAACCAACGGAGAGAACGATCCGATGAAAGAACTGATTATCAATGCGCTGCAAGCCGCTGGTAAGCCGACTGAAGGCAAGTCCGACGCCGAGCTGATGGACGCATACAACCAGATGAAGGCCGAAGAAGCCACCGCCAAGAAAAAAGGCGACGAAGAAATCGACCCGGCAACCGGCAAGCCCAAGAAAAAAGAGCAGGCTACCAATAACGAAGAGATGCCAGCCTGGGCCAAGGTGCTTACCGAGCAGGTAACAGCCCTGAACAGCCAGATCAACGCCAGCGCTGAAACAGAGAAGGGCAATATGCGCTCCGCGGTTAAAGCCAAGTTTGGCATGACCGATCTTGCGGTGAACGCGCTGGACGGCGAGCCTCTGAAAGAGCTGTTTGCTCAGTGCCAGACCTCAACCGGCCTGAATGGTGCATTCCGTCAGGCTACTAACAACCAGTCAGTCAGCGAAATGCCGGAGTAAAAAATGGCTAAAGACGGAAAACACGTAATTCACGCGGGCGGTATCTTCGCAAACCCACAACTTCACCGAGAAGGTGCCGCAGCCGCTGATACGCCTCCTGGTACGATTGGTTTCTTCGACAACACAACGAAGGAATTCACCGCGTCTGTGGATGGCAATGAAGCCGCGATCCTCTACGTAGCCAACTATGACTACCTGCGTTGCAAAACCGTAGACGACGTCATCAAGGCTGGCGACTGGGTTGTTGCTTTCCACCCAACCCCGGGCGTTTTCTTCAACGTTCCCGCTGTAGCAGGCACTTATACGAAAGGGCAGCCGCTCTCTGTTGCCAACGGTCGTGTTAAGGCTGTTGGTACTGATGAATCGGTCCGCTGCTACGTAGAAGAAGACCGCTCATACACCATTGCAACGGCAGGTGACCTCCTGCGCGTGGTCATTAAATAAGGAGCACCTGAATGTTTGTATTCTCCACTAAGCAGGCGACCGAAACCGGGAACCTCGAAGCCAACATGGCTCAGTTCAATGAGCTTACGTTCGCTCGTAATTCCAGCGCTCAGGCCGTGGCAGACTTTATTGCTCGTACCCGTGTCCGCGGTGAAGCGGCAAATGCCCCGGTGCTGGACGCAGTAAACGCAGTCGACGATATCCGTCGTCTTTACAAGGCCTATGACCAGACTGTGTTTAAGCAATTCGAACCGAACACTGAATTCACGCTGCTGAACGACCTGATGCCGCTGTCTCGCTCTGTTCGCCTGGAAGAGTCTGTGTACGAATACGCTCGCACCGGCGGCCGTGGCTGGGCGCACACTTCCATGTCCGGTCAGATTGGTGCTGCGCTGGATGCGAAGTCCTACACCTTCGATGGCACCATGGTACCGATCCACGACAGCGGCTTTAAGTTTAACTGGCGTGATCCGGTATTCAATAAAGGCTCTGCGCTCTCATCCTTGGCGGATGCTCAGGCCGGATCTGTTGATGATGTGCGTCGACAGTATGTGGACTACATCTGGGAAGGCTTCCGTGACGCAGACGGTAACTACATCAAATTCGATGACAAGACCTGGAAGGGTTTACGTCACGATGAGCGTGTGGCCCAGGTGACACTGACTGTTAACTTCGCAACCAGCACCGACCCGAAAGCCATGCGTGCCGCGGCGATCGTCCTGCGTGACGTCCTTAAGCTGCAAAACATGCAGTACGGCCAGCAGACGTGGTACGTCTCCAGCGAAATCATGTCCAACTGGGAACAGTATTTCGATGTGAACTCGCTCCGCACTGTGCTGGAAGAGATCTCCAAACTGTCAGGCATCGCGGCAATCAAAGAAGATGCTGAGCTGACCGGAAACGAAATCGTAATCGTACCGCTTCAGGCTGGCGTGATTGCTCCTATCGTCGGTCAGGCATTCGGTACTGTTGCCGATCCGCGTCTGCACTATAACTCAGATTACGTATGGCGTACCTGGGGTGCTGCTGGCCTGATGGTCAAGCAGGACATCAACGGTCACTACTCTGTTATTCACGCTTCAAGCTAAGGAAACAACATGGCACTCGTAAAGATATTGGTAGCAAACCTCTTTGCCGGTGCCAGCCTTCAAAAGCTGGAGGCTGGACAGGTTTATGATGTCGATGACTCGATCGCTGAAAAGTGGATTGAGCAGGGCAAGGTAGAGAAATCCACCGAGAAGAAGGGTGAAAAGCTCGTCTTTGAAGTGGCGACACCTTCTGCGCCTGTGGCATCCGGTGCATCCGATTTGCAGTCAAAACTCAATGATGCTCTTGAGCAGCTGAAGAAGGCCCAGTCAGATGCTGATGCAAAAGACAAAGAGCATGCTGATGCTCTTGAGCAGCTGAAGCAGGCTCATGCCACTGAGCTGGAATCGGTGAACAAACGCGCTGAAGAGGCAGAAGCCGCGCTGGCGGAAGCAACCAAGAAGGCGAAATAACCATGGCTGACCCAATCACAGCGGCAGACGTGCAGGCGTTCCTCGGTGAATTGGGTTACTCCATCCCGGGCGCGCTGCTGGATCCGATCCTCTGCGTGGTGAACAAGATTATTCCGTGCCTTGATGGCGCGGGGTATGACGAGTGCACCGCGAAGTTGATCCTGATGTACGCAGCAGCGCTGATGGCTACGTCTTCCGGTGCGCGCCGCATCAAATCGCAGGGTGCACCGTCTGGTGCGTCCCGCTCGTTTGAATATGGCGACGACAGCATTACCTGGCTGCGTGACTCGCTGGCCCGGCTAGATACCAGCGGCTGCACCGGTGACTTGCCGATCAGCGCTGGTAACAGCGTCGGCCTGTTCATGGTGGTTGGGGGCTGCTGATGACGTACAAATCAGTTAAGCACGGTCTGCCGCGCTCATTCACCCGCGTCTGGGTGATGACCGACACGGGGCGGGAGACTACCGGCTACGTTAAGTCGGACGGCGAGTGGTTCATCAACTGCCCGCGCATCCGGGCGACCGGCGCGAAGGTGCTGAGGTGGAAAGAATGAAACGAGGCGGATTATTGCAAAACAGCCGGTTTTATCGAGTTGGCGAAGTGGTCATGGGATCGTTCATCCCACCAAGCGCTCTCATCCGCAGTGAGCAACTTAAAGGCCAGCGCGGAAACGTAACGGTTATCCTACGCTGGAGGGAGGGCTGATGTCATCGGTAGCGAACTGGAGCTATACCGCCATGGCGACCATCTGGCGCAAGCTGGAAGGCAATGACGAATACGGCGATCCGCTTGGCTATTCCGAGCCTGAGCAAATCCTCTGTGATTACGAGGGCGGACTCAGCAAGAAGTTAGCCAGCCTGGGCGCTGAAATCGTTGTGAAGAATACCGTCTGGACGGAGTTCGCGCTGGCCGCCGCCGGTGATTACCTGCTGATTGGCGTATCGACCGAAGCGGACCCGGTTGTGGCCGGTGCCGACGAGGTGCGGCAGGTTATCCGCTATGCCGACACGTTCGAGCGCCTGGCGGATGATTACGCCATCCTGACGGGAGTATAGCCATGGGCATCAAAGTGCGCGGCGTTAAGCAGTCGAAAGCCGGTCTCAACCGAATCATCAACGATGTAAAAGGGCGAAAGGTCGTCAGGGCGCTACAGTCAGCAATGATAATCGGCAGCTCCCAAGCCGCGCTTTATACGCCGATCGACACCTCAACGCTGCTTAATAGCCAGTATCGGGAGTTGATAAACAACGGCGTTAGGCTGACAGGGCGGGTGGGGTACACGGCCAACTACGCTGTTTTCGTACACGACCCGAATGTGCCGCAAACCTTCCGCCGCTCCACCGCACGGAAAGAGTTCCTCGCCAAAGGCTTTGAAGATACCCGCAGCCAGATTGATGCCGTAATGCGCAAGGAGCTTTCAGTATGACACCTGCCATGTATGAGCGCGTGCGTAACTACTTCGTTGATGCCGGGCTTACCACTGGCTTCATTGTTCAGTTGCTGGCTTGGGACGACACAACGAAGTTAACCGACGCATTCATCGTGTTCCGGCCTAACGGCGGTACCGACATCCGAAATGACCTCGGATCTGATCACTACGTGCTGGTGGATGTCATTTCCGCCAAAGATAAGCGCCGCGCAGCCGCTGAAAAGGCTCAGGAAATCATCAATTATGTCGAACAGAACGACATTACCGACGAATGCCTTGGCCTTATTCAAAACCTCGGAAACATGCCTGCACCTGTCCTGACCGAAGAGGGCCGCCTGGTCTTCAGACTCCAGTTCATGTGCGTCTACGGCGAATAACCCCATCACCAACCCATCAGGCTGCCATCCGGTGGCCTTTTTTATTTGAGAGGTACACATGCAAGGCTGTGCTAATGATTTTGGCAAGCTGATCGGGAAAGTAGCTGTGCTACGCATGGCCTTTGGCTGCCCCGACGCAGTGCCAGCGCTTTCCGAATGGAAGCGTCTCGGCGCTATGACGACTAAGGGCATCGACTATTCGATGAACACCATCAACTCCGAGGCAGATGATGCTAAAGGGCTGGTGGAGAACCTGGTCAACAACATGGATCTAACGATCTCCGGCGAAGGTGAGTTTCGCAAGTCTGATAAAGATAACGAGATCGGCGCGTGGCGTCTGTCGAAGTACATCTTTGACGAAGTGCAGGCAGGCCGTCAGCCTAACCTGTGGGTGCGGTTCGACTTTGCGGGTGAGAACGCCGGTACATACATCCAGGGTTACATGAACACCACGTCCTGGTCTGGTGATTTCGGTACCAACGATATCTCCACCTTCTCCGGCGAGTGGAAGGTCTACGACGCTGACACTGTTGTGTTTGAGGTAGCTGATTCTATCGCGGCCACTGGCGTTGAGGTTACCCCCGCAACTGCTTCTCTGGTAGTTGGCGCAACCCAGCAACTGAGCGGCGCGGTTCAGCCAACCGATGCGACTAATAAGGCGATCACCTGGACGACTTCGGCACCTTCCATTGCCACCGTCAGTTCAACCGGTCTGGTGACAGCAGTCGCCGAGGGCACCGCGACTATTACGGCTACCACTGCTGACGGTGATTTCACCGACACCTGTGCTGTGACCGTGACTGCCGCACCGTAATCACTACAAAGGGCGGCTTGCTGCCCTTGATAATGGTTATGGAGAACGATATGACCCCTTTGAAAGAAATTGGCGAGTGCCTGATTGGTGCTGGCGGCCGTGAATACTTCTTCCGACCATCGTTCCGCAATATGACGAGAATCGGCGAGCCTGAGCATATCGTCCGCACTTTCTATGCGCTGTTCAATGACGATGTGGCAAAGATGCTTGAGGCGGCCCGGGAAATTCACAGTGTTATACCGGAGCATCAGCGCAGGTTTTACGCTTACTACTTCGGTGATGTTTCCCTTCCGAGGTGGGCTCTGGATGCAGCAGGTTCAGCTGCTTATGTGCGCGAGGCATTGCTTTCGGCTATTAACGTCATTCAGTCCTGCTGTGACGAGGACGTTTCTGAGCTGACAGGCTGGCATGAGATTTCACGTACTGGCAGGCGCACATTCGTATGGCACCGCGGCGCGCTTCCTCCTGAGAACCTGATTCTGATAGCTCAGTCGCTGATCATGCATGGCGTTATCGGACGGGCGAAGGTTCGTAAGTTGCAGAAGCACGAAAGCAAGGAAACGACACCGGAGTTCCATGCAACTGAATACATCATGGCGGCAAGAAACCATTTCGGGATCAGCAGGGAAGAGGCTGAAAACCTTACTATGACCGAGTTCGCCATGATGCTTAACGCCAAATACCCTGACCAGAAGGGCTTCACGAGGGAGGAGTACGACGCGGTTATGGAAGATGACGATCGCCGTTGGCAGGAAATGATTGAGCGCGAAAAATCAGCAAAGAAAGCGGCCTGAGTTAATAATGGATGTACCGTAATCGCCTGACCGGGCGTAATATGGCTCGACAATAAAACTCAGGGGATAAGAGTGAAAAAAATACTGTTGGCTTTGGTGATTCCACTGGTTCTTGCTGGCTGCAAGCCGGGCGAGGAAAAGGCTATTTCGCTGGCACAATCTGAAGTGTCCGCCAATCTACTGGATCCTGGCAGCGCGCAATTCCGCAACGTGAAAGTTGTGAAGATGACAGATGCCGATGATGGCCGTGTTAACGCAGTTGTTTGCGGGGAAATCAACGGAAAGAACGGTTTCGGTGCCTATGCAGGGTTTCATCCATTCTTTGTTGAGCTGAAAATGAAATCGAAGGGGATGTTCTCAAAAGGTGTAGACTATACCCTTGGTGATCACTTCCTCAGCTCGAAAGATACGCCCCCACTGCCGGCCTACAAAGAACGATGCCAATAAACGACACGAATAACTAACCCACCAATCGGTGGGTTTTTTTATGCCCGGAGAAAACTGATGTCTGAGAAAGCAGGCGAGATTTATTACGACATCGAGGCCGATGTATCTGGCTTGCTCAAGGCCCAGGGAAAGGCCAATAAGTCGCTCGACTCCATCGGCAACTCGGCGACCAATGCAGCCAAAAAGATGGATGAGTTGCAGACGAACATCAACCGCGTCGCCGGGGCAATTGCCGCCTCACTCGTTGTTGACTGGGGTAAGGCGTTTCTCGTTGCTGCTGACAACATGAGCCAGCTCAACGCGCGTATAGAGAGGCTCACTGGTAGCGCAGCGACAGCCTCGCAGACTATGCAGAGTCTGATGCGCATCAGTTCGGCAACGGGTGGTTCGCTACAGGATACAGCGAAGCTGTGGGAGACTCTCAGCACGGCGTTGCGCGATACCGGCGCGACGAACGGCCAGATCATCCAGCTCACCGAAACACTTCAGAAAATAGGTCGCATTGGCGGATCCTCGACAGAAGAAATGGCGAATGCTCTTCGTCAGTTCGGCCAGTCAATTTCATCAGGTACTGTCCGGGCGGAGGAGTTCAACTCCATCCTTGAGCAAATGCCGGAACTGGCGCGCCAGATTGCCGCCGGGATGGGTGTAAGCATCGGAGAGCTTCGTCAGCTCATGCTGGACGGGAAACTGACGGCAGAAGATGCTCTCAACGCCATTCAGAAGCAAACCGGCTCAGTGAATGCAGAGTTCGAGAAACTCCCGCGCACGCTTTCACAGGCTAATACCGCGCTGACAAACTCATTCCTGTCGATGATTGACTCTGTTAACCAGGCGACTGGAGCAAGCACAGGGCTGGTTGCGGTTATCGATTCAATGACTGCTGCACTCGACCGGCTGGTGGGTAAAGCGGCGTCGGCAGATGCTCAGATATCGGATCTGAACAGCACCGCTGAAATGTTTACCCGCCGCGCGCGCACCTGGTCATGGCTTGGGCTTGATGGTTGGGAGGCGCAAAACAAAGCGCTGGCCGGGCTGAGTAATAAAGCCGCCATGCTGGTTGGCGACCTGGCCGCTGTTTCCAAAGCATCGCAGACCGCGGCTAACACAAAGCCGATCGAGATAAAGGCTGTTGCTGGTACAGGAAAAAAGAAAAAGACTCAGGCCGAAAAGGAAGCAGAAAAATATGCTAAGGCGCAGCAGACCGTTAACGAAAAGCTGGAAGAGCTTAGACAGAAGGCGCAACTTTCCGCAGGAAGCTTGGGTGAGTTGTCTCGTGCGCAAGCTGTTCTGAATGCTCAGCAGTCACTCGGTAGCGCTGCAACTCAAGCACAGATTAAAGAGGCTGGAGAATACGCCGCCAAAGCATGGGATGCAGCAGCCGCAGCCAGAGGGGTAACTGAAGCACTTAAGGCAATCCCTTTGCAGGCGGAGAACAAATCCTACGCCGAATCCATGCAAAATCTGAAGGCCGCACTGAACGCTGGGAAAATAGATCTCAAGGAGTATAACGCTGCCACGGAGAAAATGGCGCTCGAGCACCAGAATAACCTCGCCAAGATTAACGCCCAGTCCACAGTCAATCCGATAGCTTCTGCCCGAGCCGAAGTTGACCCGGTACAGCAACTGGTGAACGAAAATAACCAGAAGTTAGCCCTGATGCAGCAATATCAGCAGCAGGAACAGGCGATACTCCAGCAAAGTTACCAAAAAGGGAAAATAAATTACGATCAGTTCGTTGCTGCAAAGGCAGCTACCGATGCCCAGTACCTTGCCTTAAAGACTGCGCAGGAAAACCAGTTCAATGAGCAGATGACAGCCGCTCAGTGGCAATTGCTCAGTCAACAAGGTCTTGGTTATGAAATGCTGACAAGCGCGGTGGATGCGTTTTCAGGTAATGCATCCAATGCGTTAACCGGGCTGATCACCGGAACGATGTCAGCGCAGGATGCTATGCGCTCACTCGGTAACACGATGCTGAATAGCGTGGTAAATGCGCTAGTCCAGGTTGGGGTAGAGGCTCTCAAAAACTTCATTATCGGTCAGACATTGGGCGCAGCTTCTACCGCTGCTTCTGTCGGTATGGCTACCACGACGGCGGCCGCATGGGCTCCAGCCGCAGCGCTGGCCAGCCTGGCATCCTTTGGCGCAAACTCAGCGCCTGCGATGGCTGGAATTGCATCTACCGTTGGGCTTGCTCAAGGGCTGGCTTTGGCTGGGGCCAGATACAATGGCGGACCTGTGTCAGCGGGAAGCATGTATCAGGTCGGTGAGCGAGGGAAGCCGGAGATTTACCAGGCCAGTACCGGTAAGCAGTACATGATACCGGGCGACAACGGCAGGGTGATCAGCAATAAGGACATGACTTCGGGTGGAGGGGGCGGTGCTCCGATTCTCAACATCTACAACTACTCATCCGCGTCTGTTGATGCTCAGGCTACACAGAACGGTGATGGTTCATGGACGCTTGAAGCTTTTATAGCTGACATGAATAACGGCGGCCCGGCAAGCAACGCCATTACCAGCAACATGAACGTTAAACGCACGCCAAGAGGGCAGGGCTGATGCCAATCATCGATTACCCAGACTGGCTGCCGCTGGCGCAGAAGGCCAGCAAAAACATGACGCTCGATACCGGGTTCCAGACCGATCAGCCAGCGGTCGGCCCGGCTATCTTCCAGAACCTTACCGACGACCTGAAAGTGACCTGGTCCCTCACGTGGATTTTCACCTTGGCGGAAGACCGAGCATTTCAGCAATGGTTACGTAGTCCCAACTATCTTCACGGCGGTCTTTATTGGTTCAGAATGCCGATAAATCTTGGCGGTAGTGGCTTGCAAGTTCAGGAGCTTCACTTTACGAAAGATGGTTTCCCTGTCCAGACCAATATTTCTGGCGGGGTGGTGACCTGGACGGGAACCGTTATTGCCAACCATCTGTATAACGCCGACGATGAGTTCGACGACATCATTGTTGAACTTCCGCCGCCGTGGGATTCGTGGCTGGATATCGTTGTCACGGGTTATCCGGACGGGCGTGATCCGGAATCTTTACCGAAATTACCTTAGCGCCTACATAAAATGATATAATCAGTGAGGTGTAAGCCACGGGAAAGCGAATCATGCGCGTAATGCCAATTAATGGATATGAAGGACTGTATACCGTTTCTGAATCAGGAGTAATTACCAGTCTTGCAAGGATCACATCTGATGGGCGGAATATAAAAGAAAGGGTGCTCAAGCCAAGGATCGTTCAGGGATATGCATACGTAACGCTATGTAATGAAAATGGTGGCAAGCAGCTTAGAGTTCATAGGATTGTCGCCTCTCATTTTCTAGGCAGCGGCGCTGAAGGAGAGGTGGTAAATCATATTGATGGTGACAAGCTGAATAACACCGTGAGTAATTTGGAATGGTGCACTCACTCTGGCAATAACATTCATGCCATAACTCATGGGCTGAGGGTGCCAAAATCTGGACAGAATCATCATAGATTCTCAGGGCCAGTTGTTGCTACGCGACTGAGTACAGGTGAAGAGTTCATCCTATGTGGAGAAAAAGAAATTAGGGGTATGGGCTTTGATTACGCGACAGTTAGAAGCTGTGTGGCTGGAAATCGTAAAAAACACAAGGGGTTTACTTTTAGGAGCGGTTAAACATGAATTTCCGCCAATATAAGCAGCAGCGCCCGACACGAGGCCTTTACGACACTATCACGTTCTACCATCCATCATTTGGCTACGTCCGCCTTGTCGATAAGCAGTTCTTCCCGAAGACGCTTGGCGGCCAGACGTTCACGCCAGCGCGCTTTGAAATCGAAGAGAGTCAGCAGAGCGGTACTCCGGTGATCGACGCGACGGTGAAGTTAGGGCGGCTGTCGTCGGACATCAAAGCTCTGATGAAGCAGTGGAAGGGGGCGGCCCGGCTAACGGCCATCACGGCCACCAGGCAGATCTTCGACAGCGGCGACGTGTCTGTGCCGATTAAGTCCTGGCAGCTTTACGTCAAGACGGTGGATATCGATGCTGATGCCGCATCGGTCACGCTCTCCGTCACCAACCCTCTGAATAACAATATTGGTCGCCTTTATGATCCAGTCGAGTACACGGGACTTCAGTACCTCTGATTTTATTAGCAGGATGATCGGCGTGCCGTGGGCTAACCGGGCCTGCTCGTTCGATAAGGTGGATTGCTGGGGCTTGTGCGTGCTGTATTACCGGCACGTTCTCGGCATTGAGCTGCACCAGACGCCGGACTACGAAGCCGGGGCTGACTTCTTCACCTGCTATCTGGGAGACGTCGTTTTCTGGCGCAAGGTCGATAAACCGGTCGAGGGCGGGATATTCGTCGGGTACCGCGGCACGCAACCGGCACACGTTGGCCTGGTACTGAACCGGCAGGCGCTGCACTCGCGTGGAGAGAACGGAAGCGTGCGCATGGACTCGTTGCTGGTCATTCAGCGGGCATTCACCAAAGTGGAGTATTTTTCTTATGGCGCTGGTTGAGATATCGAATTTTCCAGGAACGCCTAAGCTGCGTTGCAGGGTGCCAAACGGCACCCTTTTTTATGACTGGCTGGTGGACAATGACGCTACTTTCCACCGCGACCTGCTGATCGTCCGCAACGGCGTAAGGCTGGGCGACGATGATGAGCTGGCGTTTGAGCTGAGCGAGCTGGACCATATCCAGATTTTCGACCAGCCTAAGGGCATTGTCGGCGACATCCTGAGCCCGATATTTAAAGTGGTTGGCCAGGTGTTTTCGTTCCTGGCGCCGAAGCCGGCAATCGCGAACAACGGCGGTAATACCGTCGACTCGCCCAACAATAGTTTGACCGGACAGACAAACACCGCGCGCGTTTACAAGGCCAAACCGGACATCTACGGTCAGATTCGCTCCTTCCCGGATCTGATTCAAGAATCAGTATTCGAATACGTGCACCAGACGTCCACAGACGGCGGCCTTAAGTACGTCACTGAATGGATGTGTATCGGGATCGGCAAATACGATTACGAGTCCGTGCGCTACTCAGAATCCAGCCTCGGTTCACTGGCAGGCGCTGAATTCCAGTTCTTTCAGCCTGGCGAAGTAATCCCGCAGATCGTCGAAGGCTATGGGTTCGATGACGTCGACGGGCAAGAGGTGCCGGGGCAGAACGAGGCCAGCGATTTCCCTATAGAAACAGCAACGGCAAACACGGTGGTCAGCGGAACGTATTCCGGCGGCCAGATAGCGATGAAAATCGTTAAGCAGGCCGAGTTCGACTATTTCATGGGGCTGGTTCTGCCGCACGCTGTAACCTTCACCATCAACGTGACGTACAGCACGGCCTCCGGCAACGTGACTACCGATGCGACATTCTCCGGCACGCTGATCTCCGCGGTTGAAACAAACGACGGCGCGGTTGTTAACCCGGTGCGCTGGTACACGTTTACGATGAACCAGCTGGAGGGGCCGCAGGACATCCCCGCGAATGCCACGATCAACACCACGAAATTCATCCTTAACGATAACGAGGCGCTGGTGGTTGGGCCGTTCTTTTCCCCGGTCGAGTCAACTCAGTTGTGGCTGCATACTCAGTCCAGCCTCGGCGGGAAGAAAGAGACCAACTGGAAGGTGGTTATCTGGAAGATCGACGACGAATACAACCAAGTCCCTGGTACGCAGCAGACGTTTACATACAGGCAGACGACGCCGCATCAGTCGACGAGTGAGGTGTTTTATCGCACTGACAAGATCACTCCGACCGGCGGCTTCGGGAAGTACGCGGTCAGCTTCCAGCGCACGGACAACTCTGGCGACGCGTCACTTCTGAAGGTCGAAGAGATCCACAGCATTAACATCCGTACGAATGTCGTCCACCCGACCGACACGCTGGTGCGCGTAAAAGTCAGGGCGACGGAGAATGCCCTGGGCAGCCGTGAGCGCAAATATAACGCCCTGGTGACGCGTCATACCATCACGTACGACCTCAATACGCAGACGGTGGATTACACGCTGCGGCCGTCGCGCTCGTTCGCTGATGCAGTGGCGCACACCTGGATTGTGATGGGTGAGCAGCCGGTCAGCAGCATTGACCTGTACGGTCTGTACTCTATTGCTGAAAGCCTGCCTGACGAGCGCCTGGGCTACTTCGACTACACGTTTGACGACGAGAACGACTCACTGGGAGACCGCGTGCAGGCGATCTGTAATGCTGCTTCGGTTGTGGCGTACTGGGACGACGGCGTGCTTACGTTTACTCGTGACCAGAAAGTTGACTACCCGGCGGCCGTATTCAACCGTGCGAACATGAAGACGGACGAGTACAAAATGACGTACGAAGCCACTCTTCCCGGCGGTTATGACGGCGTTCAAGTGTCCTACGTTCACCCCACAACGAACAACAAGACGTACATCAACTACCGCGTGCTGAACGGCGCCATCGTCGAGCAGGAAGCGGAGAATCCGAACAAGCTTGAAATAGTCGGCTTACGTAATGAGTATCAGGCCCGGGAGCGCGCATTACGCGAAACCAAGCGCCTGATCTACTCGCGCGTGAAGATGAACGCCAAAGTGTTTGAGGACGGCATTATCCAGGTTGGAAGCGTCATTCAGATGCCTGACATCTACGACAGCAACCAGCAACAGGGTTACATCACCGGACGCGCCGGGAATAACTTTGATACCAGCGAGCCGATCACCTTCACCGGTTCGATGTATGTGCTGGTTACCGACAGCATGGGTAACCCAACTCTGCGCTATCCGGCCACCGCCCGTAGCGACACGAAGTACGGATTCACCGCGGCTATCCCCGACATTCAGCTCAATATATGGAACGGAGACACTGTGCAGCTCCCGTCGCGCTATCTCATTGCGACAGTGGAGGAACTGGACAGTCAGCTATGGACGGTCAACAGCATTAAACCGAACACAGATAACACGGTATCTCTGACTGTCGCGGAATACAGCGACGCCATCTACGAATAAGAACCTTCCCCGACCAACCAGACCTGGCCACCGCGCCGGGTTTTTTTATGGAATCAATATGGCTACTACACCTACTCAGAATTCGGTTCCGAGCGAATCTCCTGCTGACCTAAAATACAACGCTGGAAAAATTGACGAATTCGTTACGTCATTAGCTCAGCAGTATATCGATCGTTTTGGTAATGCCCACTATACAATTGATGGTCTCAAACAACTGGTTCTTGAGCATATATACAATCTTGGGTGGAACCTCAAAGGTAGTTTTCAGGATGGTGGGACAGTTACGTCAGCAGGCGACCTTTTGCAGGACGAAACTACAAATATCTGGTACCGCTGGGACGATCTTGAAACTTTACCGAAAACCGTTCCATCTGGTTCTACTCCGGCATCTGCGGGAGGGACGGGCGACGGGAAGTGGCAGCCTGTCGACGTTGCAGATGTACTGCGTACTGATCTTGCAAAAACCACAGGCGCAACTTTGGTTAATACTGATGATGGACGCAACGTTCAACAGCGTATAAATGAGTTAAACACCTGGACACTGGCTAACGACTCCGCTTCATACAGGGCTAAAAATATCGCCAATCTGGGATACGTTGATTATCTGGTGCACAGCAGATCAAGCGTTAACATTCTTTGCCAAGGCGATTCGATTACAGCTGGTTACGATGAGACTTCAACTGATTCGGTCGCTCCGGCGGGTGAGGATTGGGCGCGCCACGCAACGATGACATATCCTGTGCGTTTAAGTGGCTTCCTGGGTCAGCAATCCGGGGCCAATGTAAGCGTTTTAACTAGAGCAATCTCGGGCTATACAGCAAAGGACGGCTACACGAACACAAACTGGCAGACAAATCCCAACAGGCACCTTGCTATTCTGATGTATGGAATCAATGACTCTCAGGGGGTGCGAGGCGCAACGCTTGATGAATACATGGAGTACATGGAAAAATTCATTAGACGTTTCATTGACTGGGGAATGGGGGTTGTTGTCTGTATACCGGCGTCCGGAGGACAGGGATCTGGGGACCCTAAGTGGATTCAGTGGGGTCGCAGGCTTCGCAACCTTTCAGAGGTGTACGGGTGTGCAACTTTCGACACACAAGAAGTCTTCATGAACTCCCATCATGCTGCAGTTCAGTCAGATGCTGTACACTTCAACTCCATCGGTTACGCAATACTTGGTGAGAAGTTAGGCTCGATGATCATGGCAGGCGGTTTACTGCCTTACTATAAGCCGGTGACGAACGAGATGACTACGTGGCCTGGCGCACGTAGTGATCAGATCGGTTATTGTGACGCTAAAGGTAACATTGGAACAGGCCGCGCTGATGGTACATTCACAAGAGCCAAAATTACTGGCATTTTACCTGCAAATGCTGCGGCACTGATGACCTTCAGCTTCTATCTTGACGCTGAAGCTGCTCATTTGTATGGAAAAATATCTGGTTCTGTTAATGTCTATACTGAGGTTACAGAGTGGTGGAATAATTCAGCCAAGCCGTATTATTACTATGGTATAGAACAGGCGATGTCTTATGGTATGCAAACTCAGCGTATACCATATGTCCGTAAAAACTTCAGCGGGGTCGACGGCGCGTCTATGTTCATTGGACGCATCGTAGGGCGTGGCTGGCATACAATCACTATCTTCAACGAGCAGGATGGATCATCATCAGCACAGGCATTTGTCAACAGCATTACTGTAAGTCCTGTCCCGCTCGGAATGTCTGTCGATGGAATGTGGACTAATCAGGAAGAGCGCAGATTGAGAGTGGTTCATTGTAAAAAGGTTCCTACCCCAGCAGGGCAAGGATCAACGGTTCCTGTAGCTGTCACTCTGACTTCATTCTATACAAAAGCGCCGCAGTCAATTGCTGGGACACGCAGTGTTACTGACAAATTGCCATCAAACGCTTTCTACAACACTGGTATTGCGAAAGTAAGGATCGTAAACGCTGGAGGGAGCTACTATGAAGGCCTGATAGTTAAAACAGCAGGCGGGAATTACAATTATCAGGTTACTACCATTTCAACAAATTTCCCCTCTGGTAACACTCCGACAATAGCTTGTACCCTCGCGACTGGAACGCTGCAAACACTAATAGCAAAAAACTCCAGCGGAACTAATCAGCCGCTAGAAAACATCCAGGACGCTAACGGCGCAGTCATATCACTCTCAAGCTCTGGAGGGACTGCATTGTCAAACGGGTTCTACTTACTATTTACGCTGACATGGCCTACAGGATCTCCAAGCTCTTACTGGAACATTGAAGTCGAGGGTACAGACTGGTTTGGTAACTCAGAAACGGCGTTCGGTGTTCTTTGATGGTCACCCGGGCCAAGGATGGCCTGAATCACCACGCAAGCATATCGATACGATCTTCAGCCTCTCTGTAGTCATTCAATTTTTTATTCAAATGACAAATTACGCGTGAGACGAGGGAGTCTTCATCAATCTCTCCAGATTGAAATTCCTTCACGAGCTTAGCGATATGACTGTCTTTCTTGCTAAGTTTAATTATTACACTTCGAGTGTTTTCCATGCAATTGCCTCTAGGTTTGAAATGTCTTAGCTATCAGGTTACACATTGATGCTGATGCTGATGCTGATGCTGATGATGTAAAATGAAACCCCCTCAATCATTGTAAAGAGGATAAAAATGCTAAAAAACCATATGGTAAATGGTTTGGTTAGAGTTTCGGGTGCTGTTTGCATTCTGTATATGCTATATAGCCTATTGACTGGTAAGCATAATGATATGATTGCAATAGAGTTAATTTATTTGCTCATTTGGGGTCATGCGGAGTGGGATTGGCGCAAGAATAAAGATTGAATAGCGGCCTTTCGTCCGCCAAGAGCTTGATATATCAATCAGGCAATGATTTAAAAATAGCTGGTAGCAGTATTTGCCTTTCTACTGCGGTGACATTACCTCCGGCTGCCGATTGCCCTGGGAAGTTAGTCAGGGTGATTAAAACTGACAACACCACAAACGGAGTAGCTATAATTGTCACTTCAGGGTCAGGAAATACCATTAACGGAGCAGCATCATACAGCCTCAACTCGCAATATTCATTTGTTTACCTGAGAAGCACAGGTAACAATTGACTTATTGTTGGAAAATCATGAAAAAAGGCAGCCAGGTGGCTGCCTTCACTCATTTTGCGAAGATCCTATGAACTGATGATAAAGTTGATTCTATGAATTCTATAGGCTTAGTAAGAAGTGAATTAAACAAGCCGAACCACAATGGCCTCATGCGTTCTTCAACGATGCGATTTATTGCGTAAGCAGTAGCAATGATAGAGACAATCATTACACAGACGAAAAAACCATGAGTCTCGTTAGATGCGTAGCGAGACAAAACCATATATCCGATATGTGCATGCAATAAATATATAGGATAGGTTAAGGCGCCAACTCTGTATGAAAGTGGTATGTTTATACTTCTGATTTTTGCATGGCTCTGTAGTAAGAATAGACAGAAATATATGAGAATCATAGAGCATATCACTGCTGCATTTAATGGCACACCAGTTAACGATGATGTATCGCTAGCCATGGAAAGAGTGTGTTTTATGCACGGATATATTGATAGAGCAACAAGCAGCAATGAACGATATGACTTGCTTGAAGCGTGAATAGAAAGAAGCGCTCCAGCGACAAAGTACGAATAATACCCACCAAAAACAGAAGGTGTTGGCAAACCAGAGTATGATAAAATGTCAATTATCATAGCCCACCCAACTATTAACCTATCAATTGGCAATACTTTAGAAAAGAACAAAGCAAGAAAAACAATAGCATAAAACTTTATTTCATATACAAGAGTCCAGTAGACGCCGTCCACATGACCAAACCCAACAAATGACTGAAGCATGGTTAAGTTAACGATGAATGTCTTAATATCAACACTCATCATCTTTCCGCCGAGAAACAAAGAAAAACAGAATGTTATGATTACAGCAGACCAATATGCTGGATATAACCGTACGGCTCGAGACCTAGCAAATGCTAAAGGACGCCCCTTTCTGGCTGATATAAGTATCACATAGCCGCTGATCATGAAGAAAAGCTCAACACCAAGATACCCATACTTTGTCACGGATGATATTGCTGGCAACTCTGACACAGAGGCGATCTTACCGTTAAGTATGCCATTGAAAGTATAATGGAAACATACGACCATGAGAGCGGCTACGAACCTTGAAATATCAAGTAACTGAAGCCTTTTATTGTTGTTGTTCATATATTTATGAATTCCTTGCTTAGCCATTTTTCCTAGTAAATGAGAAAAGTCCTAGATAATGCATGGTAGCACCAAAACATATCTTGATCGACACCGACGATCAATCATACTGTATGCATATACAGTAACTATCGGAGGTGAGTTGTGCAGGAAAAAGCTCAGCGATACAGGCTTGAAAAATTATGTTGTGTTAACCGCTACTCATGCCTGGTTGAAACGTCAGGTGGATATGCGATTTTTCAGCCTGATCTTGTCCCCGACAAAGGAACGCGCGTGCTGGTGCATGCGTTCGACCAGCTACAGTTCGCGGTCGTTATGGGCGGCGCGCTCATCACAGAAGACGGTGAAAGCATAGAAGGTGATGCTTTAGATGAAGTTGAAGTTATGGGTGTGGTGACCTTCTTTATAAATGGCGCTGCGGCGTTCACAGACGACAATCCGGTGATGTGATGTTTGCCCTGGTCGATGTGAACTCATTTTATGCCAGTTGCGAAACTGTATTCAGGCCCGATCTGCGCGGGAGGCCGGTTGTCGTTCTGTCGAATAATGACGGTTGCGTAATAGCACGCAGCGCCGAGGCAAAGGCTGCCGGGATAGCGATGGGTGAGCCATTCTTCAAGCAGAAGGAGTTGTTCCGGCGCGCTGGTGTTGTTTGCTTCAGCAGCAACTACGAGCTCTATGCAGACATGTCCAGCCGGGTAATGACAACGCTGGAAGAAATGAGTCCTCGCGTCGAAATTTACAGCATCGACGAAGCTTTTTGCGACCTGGCCGGCGTAAGGAACTGCCGGGACCTGACTGAATTTGGGAAAGAGATCCGCGCGACTATTTTACAGCGGACGCATCTTACAGTCGGCGTCGGCATAGCCCAGACCAAGACGCTGGCGAAGCTGGCTAACCATGCTGCGAAAAAATGGCAGCGGCAGACGGGCGGCGTGGTCGATCTCTCAAACGTCGACCGACAGCGGAGGTTGCTGGCGCTCGTTCCTGTAGAGGATGTCTGGGGCGTTGGTCGTCGCATTAGCAAAAAGCTGAACGCTATGGGCATCAAAACGGCACTGGACCTCACAGAACAAAGCACGTGGATTATCCGCAAGCACTTCAACGTTGTGCTGGAGCGAACCGTCCGGGAACTGCGTGGTGAGCCTTGCCTCGATCTGGAGGAGTTCGCGCCGGTGAAGCAGGAAATCGTATGCAGCCGATCATTTGGCGAACGCATTACCGACTATGAGCAGATGCGGCAGGCTATTTGCAGCTACGCGGCCCGTGGTGCTGAGAAGCTGCGCGGCGAGCACCAGTATTGTCGTTTTATATCCGCGTTCGTGAAGACGTCTCCGTTTGCCCTTAACGAGCCGTATTACGGAAACAGCGCATCGATAAGGCTGCTCACGCCAACGCAGGACAGCAGAGACATCATCAACGCCGCGGTAAAGTGTCTGGACAAAATCTGGAAGGACGGTCACCGATACCAGAAAGCGGGTGTCATGCTGGGCGACTTCTTCAGCCAGGGCGTGGCCCAACTAAACCTGTTCGATGACAGTGCTCCCCGAGCTGGTAGTGAGAAGTTAATGGAGGTACTGGATCACCTGAATGCAAAGGACGGAAAGGGCACGCTCTATTTTGCCGGGCAGGGCATACAGCAACAGTGGCAGATGAAGCGTGAAATGCTTTCTCCGCGCTACACCACCCGGTTTTCAGATCTTCCAGTGGTTAAGTGACGGGCTCTATAAGTTCTGGTCCCTGATTCTTCACATTCCCCACGGCGCGCGTAACGGCATGCCAGATAAACTTGTCGGCGGGGACTGTCCCGTCGGCTATTATCTCTTCCGCTTCATTCCCGCCTACGTCCTGGCGCATCCATTCCCTTGCAGCTTCCGGCGACAGAACCAGTGGCCGACGGTCATGAATATCGACCAGTCCTTTGTCAGCAGCAGATGTCACGATCAGGAAGCCCTCTGCTTCATCGCCGCGTTCAAATGGCGTGCTGCCGATCGCCGCCATGAATATCGGCTGCCCGTCGGCCCGGTGAATGAAGTAGGGTTGTTTCTTGTCGCCTTCTTTCTTCCATTCGAACCATCCATCGGCAAAACAGATCGCCCGGCCATGCTGCCAGAGAGGTTTGAACATGCGGCTCGTGGCCGCCGTCTCGACGCGCGCGTTAATCAAAGGCGCTTTATCCCACCACCCGGGCGCGTAGGACCACAGAACCGGATCGAGATGTAACTGCTCATCGCGTTCGCTCAGTAGCAGCACTTTAGTTCCGGGCGCCACGTTGTACCGGCCAATAGGTTCCGGGTCATATGCAATGTCGCGATCGCCTTCATCGGCAAGATATGCCAGATAGTCTTCACGGGTTTGTGCTTGTGCAAAACGTCCACACATAGAAACCTCCAGTCAGTCAGACTGAAAGTATAGGGCAGGGAGAAAAAGTAGCGCGCGCTGGTTAAGTCTTACAAACGGATTCGGGGCGATTATGCTGATGAGGATGGAGTGCGTAAAGTGGCGTGATGCGAAACTGGAAGGAGCTACGCAAAGTTTGGCGGTGGGGCATGGTTGGGGCAAAAAATTAGCGCAAAACAACTCAAAACCTCATAAGGCAGTGATTCGTCTTGCGCTAATGCTTTGGTTTTATCTAGCTTCTGACTTACTTCAACTCAGTTCGTCAAAAAGATGCCGCACATAATGATCAAACACTAAACCCTCATGCCCGGCGCAGTGCCGGGCGATTCAGCTTACCAGCCACAGACCTCGTGTTCATTTTCCGTATCGTAGGCGCGAACGGTGTTCACCAGATCCTTCACGACATCTGCCGCGACGTCCGGGATCAACAGCTCCATTGGCGCTTCTGTTTCATAATCCACCGACACGCCGTTGCTGTTGTTGGTGACGGTCACGGTATAGGTAGCCTTACCCATTATTTACTCCTTATGCGTGTTGACCACTTTACCGATGCCCGCACCGCTGAGCGTGACGGCAGGATCCGCGAAAAAGTCGATATTAAAATAGGTGTCGTCGGTCAGTAGCTCAATGCGGTGCCATTTTTGGGGTGGGGAGATGCCAAAAGAACCGGCCTCAATGACCACTTCCAGATCGGGTTCGGTGGCGTCGCCATCGGCAAAGCCAAAGTAACGCACTGCACCCTGCATGACGGATAACCGACCGTACACGCCGGCTTTGGTGTTGTGATGGGTAAAAAGCGCTTTTGGGGCGGTCTCTTTATTCCAGAACGGCGTCGAGCGGGTATGAACAAAGTTTTCAGGAATACGTAACATCATAGTTTCCTTCATGTTGGCGGGCGCTTAAAGGGACTTAAGCACCTCAGGTTCAACAAAGAATTCAATATTGAACAGGGTGTCGTCGGTCATCACCTCAATGTGGTGCCATCTCTCTGGCGGGAAAACGCCGAAACGACCCGCTTCAATGACGAGCTCGCTGTCAGGCTCAGGTGTAAATTCATCAGCATAGCCCAGATAACGCACTGCGCCACGCATCACCGACAGGCGAGGGTAAACGCCCGGGCGCGTGCCCGTATCAAGGTGACGTTTAAAAATGCCGGCGGGGGCCGTTTCTTTGTTCCAGAAAGGCGTGGAACGGGTGTGAATGCAACTCTGCGGAATGCGTAGCATGTTTCCTCCCTTAAAAGCCTGCTGTTATTAAACTGCTTTCTGCGGGGATGAATTTATCAATAAGTGCATTTAATATGCATCTTATCAATAATAACCGTTTTGCTTTACCCGGCGTTGTTACACAAGGTACTCAGTTGTTATTATCCTTATTATTTAAGTGGTTATGATGTAACGAAAAAACTTGATCTGTGTCAACATATGACGCATATTGCGTGCGGTTATTTTTCGGCTCAGGTAAACAGAATGACGTTGTATCAAAAGATGTTGGTGTTCTACGCAATCATGGCCTCCATCTGCGCATTAATCACCTGGTTCCTGTCTAAAGATCGTAAACGTATTCGCCTGTTGAGCGCATTCCTGGTGGGTTCCACCTGGCCGATGAGCTTTCCTGTTGCCCTGTTGATCTCTCTTTTCTGAAGCACGCTTCCAGAATCGGCATCCAGACATAGCATTCCATACATTGAGGCTGTATAAATATACAGTCCGTCATACATGGAGTGCTTATGAACAGTTTCTATTCGCAGCAAGCAGGCTGCACTGTGCGCTGGCAGGATCTTCCCGGTTTCGGTGACCCGGTTGTGTTTATCCACGGGTTGGGCTGTGCATCGTCGTATGAATATCCTCGTATTGTCTGTGATACCCGTTTCGGGGGGCGCAGAGCCATTCTGATCGATCTTCCCGGTAGCGGTTACAGTGACAAACCTGACAACTACCGTTATCGCACGAGCGAACAGGCGCAGGTGGTGGTTGAACTGTTAAACCATCTCGCCCTGGATAGTCTCTGGCTGTATGGTCATAGCATGGGGGGGAGTATCGCGATCGAAACGGCAGCACTGTTAACGTCGCGCGTTAAGGGCCTGATAGTATCTGAACCCAATTTTCATGCGGGTGGCGGGATGTTCAGCCGAGCAATTGCGGCCCAAACGGAACAACATTTTCTGGCTCAGGGCTATGATGACATGCTGCGGGCGGAAACGTCGCCGTGGGCTGGAAGCCTTCAAAGCAATGCCCCCTGGGCCGTCTGGCGCGGCGCAACAAGCCTGGTCGAGGGCGTTAAACCTGACTGGGCACACCTGTTCTTGTCATTGAGCTGCCCGGTAATGTTAGTTTTTGGTGAGCGCTCCCTGCCTGATGACGATTTTATTCGCCTGCAACAAAACGGCGTTGCTGTAAAAATTATCCCTGATGCGGGCCATTCAATGTCCTGGGAAAACCCGTCAGCGTTGGCTCAGGCTTTGTCTGGCTTCATAAACGGCTCATGAAGGGGTAGCCCGCATTGCTGCGGGCTGCAATGATTAAGACAGCAAGGCAGACAAGGCTTTCCGCGCAGCAGGCTGAACGTCATACGGGCACTGATAATCCATGTTTTCAATCGCGCGGGTGTAGAGCGCAACCAGCCAGTCATAAACATAGGCTGTCGCCGCATGGACAGGCTGCTCGCCAAGTCGGGTAAGACGGGGAGAAGCGCTGCTCACAACTGGCGTCACAAAAATTGGCTGACCTTTGCGGATCCGGCTTGCAGGCCGTTCAGAAACGGGCGTCATTTCATAGCCAAGCCAGCTAATGAAATTGCCTGTCGCGGCATGCAGCTGCGCGGCACTGCTTTTATCTTTTTCTGCAATGCGTTGCAGTTGCAGCGGCAGATCCAGCCGGTAGCTGGTAACGATCAGCACATCCGCAATCTGCTGTAATACCTCTGCGTCCAGGCCCAGACGGGCAGCCGCCGCGTCGTTGCGACTCCACTGACGAAGATGGTTAACCCACACGTTATGGGCCAGCCGCGCCTTGTCTTTGGTCTGCAACGCGCCTGGATTTTCCTGCGTCTCTTCCGCAAACAGATCGATAACATCGTTAAACAGGCCGTTGACCTGTTCCTCACGAGGCTGGTGAACGGTCAGCAGCGTCTCAAACGCGTTTAACGGCGGCAGAAGCCCCTCAAGCAGTTCACCATGACGAGCGGCACTGCCTTGCAGCGTTCGGACCATTTTTTCGGCCTGTGCCCGCCCTGCGCCTGGCTCCTGAGTGAGAGGCGCGACATATGGGCGCATCAGCGTCGACACCGACTCTTGTAACAGCCTTTTTAGCGCGCGGAGACGCTTCTGGCGCTGTGCCGGCAGGGTAGCCTGCGACAGCCACTCAATCACCCGCTGCATGCTGTGGGTATCGAGCGCCTGGAGCGTGCCCCAGCGCAGGCCCGGCTGGCCCAGCAATTGCTGCACCGCTTCGTCCAGATTCTGCTTTGTGGTAAACCGCGCATCATGAGGGGTAATGGCCCAGACCAGCCCCGGCAACGCGGATTCTTCAACCGGCTGCGTCTCTTTGACCCAGTTTTGCAGGAGCCTTGCCGTTTTCGCGGTCTGCTGGTGGTGCGCCGTCGCATTGCAGATAACCAGGACATGCGGCTGAATGTGCTGACGATAATGCTCCAGCAACCACAGGCATTTTGCCTGCATCATCAGCGGCGTGTTTTCCTCAGAAATGGCAGGGATATCAATGACGTCAACGTTATCCAGCACGCAGTTCTCAACGGGCAGCACCACTTCGCGGGTCAGAGATGCCAGTACATCGACGGGCAGGCTAATGGCGTTAAGCAGCTCGCCGTTTTTTACCGGATGAAGCAGTGTTTCCTGTGCTTCCGGCAGGGTAAACGCCCCGTGCGTAAGGAAGCCTTCGCAGGGCAGACCAAAGCTGTCCACCAGCAGACTCAACGGCGCCGCAAGCGCGCTGGCATGGCTGGTTTGATGCAGCACCTGGGCGAATTTAAGCCACTGCTGGGTTAACTCCTGCTGCTCACCCCACAGCAGAGACCAGACGCTGGCGCGGGTGCTGAGATCAAGCGACGGAACCAGCAGGGCAAACTGGTGCCACAGGGCATCATCAATATGCTGCTTAGCGCCGGGTACTACGCTTTGCCAGAACCGGGCAATGGTCGCGACTTCCCGCGCCGTCATTCCCGGCACGCTCTGCGGTTGACGCAGCGCCCGCCACTTCTCAAGCCGGGCTTCAATCACCGATTTATCCACCGCGCGGATCTGCGGATCCAGCGTGGTGCGCGCGATAAACAGCTGTACCAGCTCGGCCTCCGTTACCAGGCGCAGGCGTAAGGGAAACGCGTCGTCTGCGACCTCGCGGGACGCTCTGCTGAAACGCACGGCCATGTTGGTCGGTGCATGCCCGGGGTTAATATGCGAGAAGTAATCAAACGTGCGTTGACCCGGCGTAACGTTCAGCCGTTCGTCCCCGCTGCCGCAAAGTGCAGCCAGCAGGTGCGCTTTCGCGGCCTGCGAGTGGCCATATAAGCCGATACTGCCCTGGCTGACAAGGGCGCGATCGAGCGCCTCTTCACGCGCGCTTACTGCGTTAAGGCGGGCAAGCAGGGCGTCGGCTTCGTTATCCAGCATCGGGGCGTGCTGTCGCGTCTCGTTGATCCACCCGATTAAGGCCTGAGTGGTGGCAGTCGTCGCAGTCATTTGAGGTATACGCTCCCGCTGTCGATCCAGTAGTGGCTGCCGCTGTGTCGGCGATCGGCCAGAGTATTCAGTTTAAAGGTCAGGGCATCCGGCGGCACTGGCGTGCCGTCCTGTAGCCAGGCATCACTCAGCTCGAAAGATTCCGGGCCTTCCTGCTTAGTGCCGCCACGCAGCTTCAGGCGCACGTTCAGTACGCCGTCGCCCGCAATGGCTTTCGCCAGCTCGGCTGAGTTGATGCTCAGGGTATAGAGCGGCGTCGCGGGCCAGCGGGCATTGGCCAACTGCCGGAAGCCGAGCGTAACGTTGCCGCGCAGCGGGAAGTGCAGACGGGCGTCCAGTTTCGCGCCGGGTTTATCGAGGTCGATATCGTGATACCAGACGTTCTCGTCCCGCAGGGTATTAATCGTGTTATCCAGCACGCCCAGATAGCGCACCGTAGAGTACGCGCCGATATCCGCTGCTTTAAAGTTAAATCGCGGCAGACGAAGATCCAGCGCCAGGCTACAGAGCATCGCTCCCACCGCAGCGGTGGATTTCGGGTTGCCGATCCGTCCCTGCTGGCTGAACGGATACCATTCATGAACCTGGTATTTATCCAGCCAGACGATGCGGTTGACGGGCACCGGTTGCAGGTGGCGAATCAAGGCCTGAACGCCCGGCAGACAGCCCGGCCGTCCCGTGATAAGCAGGATATCGCAGCTGTAATGAGAGATCGCCTCACATACCGCATGAAGCGGGGCGGCCAGCGTGAACTGACCCGCCAGCATGGCGTCCCGCATCTCCCGGAAGCTGACGTGCAGCGGTACGCTGAACAGATCAAAGTGTTCTGAGCCGGCAGGCAACGCATGGTCGATCGCCTGCTGGAGATAATTCATCACGTTGCGCGTCGGTTTTTGCGCAAGCAGATCGCCAAAGTTGGCATGCAGCCCGGCCAGCGGATCGTCAACATCGCTCGATTCCCACGCCGCCAGGATCGCGTGACCGATCGGCATAAAGAGCTGAAGCGCCGTCTGCTGGCGCAGGACCGCCTGGGTATCTATCCGCCCGGAGTCACCGAACAGGGATGCCATCAGCTGGGAGGCATCGGCTATGCCGGATTTCTGAAGCTGGGTTTGCAGGGCGGGCAGAACGTAGCGCTGGATCACGTCCAGCAGCGTGTCGTCGCCAGCGACCTTGAACCCTTCGCGGAACAGCAGCTGCGGGGTGATTTTGACGTTATTCCCGGAACCATCATCTAACTGATAGTGCGTGATGGCCATATCCGTCGTGCCGCCGCCGATATCAATCGAGGCCACGCGTAGCGCACGCCCCGGCTGGACGCCAGGCTCAGGCGCGCGATCCGGACGGGCGAGGGAGGCGAAAAAGGCCTCGGTCTGGCCACCAAAATGGGAAATGGCTTCGTTATACAGCCACACCAGCTGGCCGCAGCTGGCCTCGTCCCACTCCATCTGGATCTCAGGGACCGGCACCACGCTTTTTTCCTGCTGCTTGCGGCTGGCAAAATCTTCATCCTGCGGGTGCCAGCCCATCGCCTTCCAGACGATGGCGATGGCTTCGAACATGCGGCGACGGAAAATCTCGCGCTCCTGTTTCGGCATTGCCGAAGGCAGGGTGAGGATCAGCGTCCGCAGCTGGCGGGGAGAGGCCGGGAAGCCGAGCCGCAGGCGGGTGGCCACGCTGTTAATCTGGCCAAGCGCCTGAGCCAGCAGCTCGCAGAGCATGTGCGTCATCAGGGTGCTGCGGCTGTACTGCGGAGAGAACACCGGCAGGCGCTCATCCTGCGGCAGCGTAAAGAGCGGTTCCCCGTCGTCGTTCATCAGGTTCATCAGCGGAAACGCAGTTGCCAGCGGTTCGCGCTGGGTTTTGCTGTTCATCTGGCTAAAGCGCCAGTCCTGCACCACCGGCGTCTCGTCCCACAGATAGCGACGCGGGCTGGAGATGCCGCTGTTGCCTTCCGTGCCCAGACGCTGCATCGCCAGCTTACGCGCTTCATCACCCACGCGGACAATCGACGGCCAGACGAACGCATCCTCCCGGCCGCTTTCCACGGAGAAGTGCTGTTTGCCAAAACGCGCTTCAGAAAACTCAAGTCGGCTGGTAAACAGCGGCTCATTCAGGAACTGCGGCTCACTCAGAGATCGTACCTGAAGTTCAGCCGTCTGGCGCAGGCCGTCGTTGGCATCACCATGATCTTCAATAATCACGCCGCAGGTATGGGTGTTGCCTACGTCAAGGATCAAATCGACAGGAATAGCAGGGGTGCTCAGGGTATGGGTGACAAACTTCACTTCCGGCACGGTGAGTTGTTCACCGAGCATGGAGAGCAGGTTGAGCCAGTGCGCCTGATATTCAAAGCTGCGCATGGCCTGATGCAGCTCGCGCTCGGAGCGTTTTTCAACCCCGTCGGCAAACTGCGTGAAGGCTTCGCGCAGCCAGCCGTCAATCCAGGTCTGGTCGAGGAAACTCTCAACCTCACTGTCGCGCCAGGCGAGCGCGAAACGCGTGCCGTTCAGGATATCGTTTTCAACCGGCGACAGGGCAGACGTCGCATGCTCTGCAATCTGGCTGTCGAGCGCGACGGTGACCCGGTGCGTATTGCCAGCTGCGTCGGGCGTGGAAAGCTTTCGTACCTGGACGCGCGCCCAGTTATCCGGGCCTTCAACAAACGTCCGCGGCGGGTTAAAGCGCAGGAAAGGGATCGGCAGCCAGACGCCGTCCAGCACGGTCAGGGAGTCATGCAGTGGAATGGTGCTTTCAGGCTTGACCACTTCCGGCTGCCCGCCATCGGTGGCAGGGAGCGTGTACCGGCCGTTAACCAGGTCAAAATCCAGACGCAGCAGCGGGCCATTTGCTGTTTTACGCACGAAACGCCCGTTGCTGGCGGTGTCCTGCGGAGTCAGGCCAAAATCGAGAAACTGCACGCCGCTGTTAGCAATCAGCGTCACGCTCTGTTTATAGTCGCAAAGATTAACCAGCATAGGATCAGACACCTGCTTTCTTGAACGTCAGAGGAACGACGGTGTTGGCATCGTAACGTGCGGTGCATTCCGCCACATCGCTGGCACCTGCCTTACAGGTCACTTCCGGCATCGGATAGCGTGAACCGTCGGTGCAACGCGCGTTTCCGCGCGTTTTGATCAACAGCTCGCCGTTGCTGTGTAATCCGGAAAAGACGTCTACCCGGCAGACAATGTTGTCGCCATGCACGACCCGTGCGAAACCTTTATTGTTCTGGATCTGGTAGCGCAGCGACGGCGGTTTGCCGGTGAGCGGATCCTGCACATCGAGAAACGCGCGCCAGGTGCCGTTCAGGAAGCGCGTTAACCCCGCTTTGACCTGGTTTGCCTCCATCACCATCGCATCTTTCGGTATCGCGGTAATGACCACCGGTTCGGCTGCCGGGGCAGGCGTTTTCACCTTCGGCTCTACCACTTCGGCCTGGTGCAGCGGGAGTTTCAGTTCAAGCGGCTCAACCGTCTTTATGGGGGCCGGAGCAATGGCGACGGGTACTGGCGCTGGTGTGGCAACAGGCGCTGCGATCGGGGCCTGTTTTGGCCAGAGCAGCGGGGTGGCGATGGCTGCAATAATGACGGCGGCAACCGGCAGCAACCACAGGGGGGAGCGACGTTTTTTCTGTATGGCCGCCGGTGCGGGCTCTGGCGGCGCGGCGTTCATGCGCACCGGCTCTGGCGTATACAGTTCATCGTCGGTGATACGGACTGTAGTCACAGGCGTGATAAGCGGCGCGTCGGCCTGCTCAAAGGTCACCACCGGGGCCGGTTCTGGCTCCGGTTCAGGTTCAGGCTCGTTAATCACCACTGGCTCAGGTTCAGTGACCAACGATTCGCGCAGGCAGTCCAGCACGTCGTCGCGCGCGTTTTCGTTAAGGTTGACGAAACCCCAGAAGCAGAGCACCGGTTTGCCATCCACCAGGAAAACAAAGTTTTCACCGGGAAACTGAAAGGCTTTTGAGAGCAGAGAGCCAAACAGTTGCTGCGCCGTTTTCGGTGACTGAAGGCATTTTTTACTCAGCGACTCCACGCTGGTGAGCGTGTTTTCCAGATAGCGCAGGGCGCGATAACGATCATCTTCATCCGCCGCCTTCCAGCTGGAGACAGTTCCCTCAACCGGGGAGTACCAGTCAACGCGATCGCCGCCGTCGTTGACCTGGGGGATGGCCAGGCAATCAACGATAGCCTGTTGTTTGCGCAACCGAAGCGCTTCGCGGATTTGCAGCGCTGATTCAAAAACGGCCTGTCCGCCGCCGCCAACGGCCTGAAAATCATCCAGATTACCGCTGCGTAAAAGTGTTTTTGCCACGATTTGGTCCTGTAGACTTTTTCACGCCATTACTTTAGCGAATCAGGTAAGCAAGCAAACGGCTGAGGAGACGGCAAAAGGGACGATTTCTTGCGGCATTGATCGTGACGGTTGTGCTTGACGAATAATGGACCTTAAGGCAAATCGGTTTCTGCGGGATGATGCTAAAACCAGCGAAATGTACGGCTTTAGAATAACCTGATAGTGATTCGTTATTTGTCAGGCCAAAACGTCTGTGCTGTTATTACTGTTCACTATAATAAAACCGAAAGGGTAATAACCATGTCTACAGGGAAAACCGTGCTCGCCCTCGCGCTGAGCGCGCTGCTACCGGCAAGCGCCGCATGGGCGGCAAACAAAGACACCATTATCTACTGCTCCGAGGCGTCGCCGGAGTCGTTTAACCCGCAGATCGCCAGCTCTGGGCCCTCATTTGTCGCCAGCTCGCAAACGCTGTATAACCGTCTGATTAACTTCGACCCGGTAAAAAACACGCCGGTGCCTTCTCTGGCCGAGTCGTGGACCATTTCGCCAGACGGCAAAACATACACGTTTACCCTGCGTAAAGGGGTAAAGTTCAACAGCAATAAATACTTCAAACCGACCCGTGATTTTAACGCTGATGACGTTATTTTCTCCGTTATGCGTCAGAAAGACCCTAAGCATCCCTATCACAATGTTTCCCAGGGTAATTACGAGTACTTTAATGACGTGGGCCTCGACAAGCTCATTCAGGATGTGAAAAAGATCGACGATTATCATGTTCAGTTCACGCTGAGTGAACCCAACGCGGCGTTCCTGGCCGACTGGGGAATGGACTTCGCCTCGATCCTCTCTGCCGAGTACGCGGACGCGATGCTGAAAAAGGGTACGCCTGAAAATGTGGATACCTGGCCAATCGGCACCGGCCCGTATGTGCTTCAGCAGTACAAGGTGGATTCGCTGATCCGCTACGTCGCCAATCCGAACTACTGGGAGGGAGAGGTGCCGACCAAACACCTGATCTTCTCAATCACGCCAAATGTTGAGACGCGTCTGGCTAAGCTGCAAACGAACGAGTGTCAGATCATTCCTGCGCCGTCGCCGGTGCAGTTTGAAGCGATCAAGAAAAACAAAGACCTGACCCTGCACTCGGTGGATGCGCTGAACGTGGGGTACCTGGCGTTCAACACGGAGAAAAAACCGTTTGATAACGTGCTGGTGCGCCAGGCTCTGAATTACGCAACGGACAAAAAGGCCATTGTTAACGCGGTCTTTATGGGGTCTGGTACGGTCGCTAAATCGCCGATCCCGCCGAACATGCTCGGCTTTAACAAAGACCTGAAGGATTACGGCTACGATCCGGAAAAAGCGAAAGCGCTGCTGAAGCAGGCGGGTCTGGATAAGGGCGCGGAAGTGACCCTCTGGTCCATGCCGGTTCAGCGTCCGTACAACCCGAACTCGCGACGCATTGCGGAGATGATCCAGGCTGACTGGGCGAAAGTGGGCGTGAAGGCGAAAATCGTCTCATACGAGTGGGGGGAATATCTCTCCGGCATGCGTAAAGGCGAGCATGATTCCGCGCTGTTCGGCTGGATGTCTGATAACGGCGATCCGG
>ERZ1673752.849-NODE-849-length-48305-cov-13.561161_pt1 | contig 48305 bp, 40 predicted proteins | sample MGYA00580195_ERZ1673752 | MGnify/ENA primary metagenome ERZ1673752 (study PRJEB41218, sample SAMN15661744) | gut metagenome | host: Homo sapiens | place: Canada: London | collected 2015-08-20/2019-03-30 | study: EMG produced TPA metagenomics assembly of...
TCCCATCCCAAGCGCCGGTTCTGACTTTCCCGGTTCGACCGGCGATTTTTCCCGGTGAAGGGCGTTTGCCTAGATAGGATTTTTTCGTGGACGATTTTCGGGAAGGTAACTGGCTGTTGCGTGCCGATGCCGCGGCCGGTTTGCGGGCACTGCACCGGGCTGGGCAACAAGTGAAAATGATTTACATCGACCCGCCCTACAACACCGGAAACACTTTCGCCTACCACGATCGGCGCGCTAAGGACGAGTGGCTCGCCATGATGAGCCCGCTGTTGGCCTCGGCGCGTGAACTGCTCACCGCTGACGGTCTCATCTTTATCTCGATTGACTTTAACCAGCTGTGCGAACTGAAACTAGAGATGGACCGTATTTTTGGCACCGCAAATCTGATTGGCAACTTCGTGTGGGTCTCTAACCTGAAAGGCCGCCAGTTGGGGGCTGGACCGGCCGGAACACACGAGTACATCTTGACTTATGCCCGCGACGCCACCCAGGTGGGCCAGCTCCGCGGCCGCACCGAGCTTTTGCAAAAACTCATGCCTACCGTGTACCACCTGCCCCAACGCCAGGTGAAACACGATGCGCGCGGGGCTTATGTCACCAAGAACGAGCTGTACAACACGAACTCGAAGTTCAACGAGGTCACCGCCCCGTCGATGGTGTTCGACATTCACTATCATCCCCAGACCGGGGCGGTGCGCACCAGTGAGGTCGGGACTCTTGACCCCGAACTGGCCGGTGCCGGTTGGGTCAGCGCCCACCCCCACCCGAATGCGAAACCGGGACTGAAGTTTCACGCTTGGCGCTGGTCGCGAGCCAAGGTGGAACGCGATTACGCAGACCTGGAATTTCAGGTTCACGGCCGGGGGACACACCGTAGCCTAAAGATTTATACGAAAATCCGGGATTTTCATGAAACCGCCCTGAAAGACCTGGTCATGGGCCCCTCAACGATTTCAGGGCAGCGGGAACTGCAGCGTCTGGGGCTCGGCGGACTGTTTGAAACCCCGAAGCCCACGGGACTATTGCAAGTCCTCATCGAGGCCGCTACCAGCCCCGGCGACACGGTCCTGGATTTTTTTGCCGGCTCGGGCACCACCGGGCAGGCGGCGCACGCCACCGGACGGCGTTTTTTCCTGATCCAACTGGAAGAGCCGTTTAGTTCGGCTACATCCGGCCCGGCTGGCGAGCAGGGGCTACACACTATCGCCGACCTCACCGCCGCCCGCCTGCGGGCTGCCGAAGTTCCTTTCCACGAACTGCGCTGTTAGCCAGCTCGGCGCGGGCGGAGACTCTCTCGCGCACTGTTTCACTAAGCGGCTGGGGCGCGCTTGACTGTCGAACCCTTGCGCCACCGCCAGCCACGAAACGCACCCGGACTGGGCAATCACTGCCTCCCACCGGGCGACGCGCTGCCTCGCACCACCGCGCCACCGACCGTTTCGTGCCACCGCATCACCAACCGTCTTGTGCCACCGACCTTCACCGCCCTTCACCAACCATGGCCGGTCTTGACCAACCCAGCTCCCCTAAAACCCTTGGAAAACCGCGAAATTCCTGGTAAATCCGACTTGTGCTAGGCTTGGAACCCGGGAAAGTCCCACTAATTTGCCACCCACAAGGAAGGCTCTATATGAATTCGCCCAGCCACAAAGGCTTCGACACCTACCTTTTGATTTCCGGTTTCGCCCTGTTCGCCATGTTTTTCGGCGCCGGCAACCTGATATTTCCCTTCCAAGTCGGGGTCAGCGGCGGGGCCAACGTGATTCCCGCGGTTATCGGAGTTTTGCTTACGGGCGTGCTGTTCCCGGTGGCGGGAATGATGGCGGCCTCCACGGACGCTTACGGAGCCGGGCGGATTGCAGACCGCATCGGACACATTCCAGGGCTGGTTTTGACCGTGGCTATCTTTCTGTTCTGCGGGATGCTCTACGCGATGCCCCGCGTGGCGACCGTGTCTTGGGAAATGGCGGTACGGCCTTTGACCAGCCTCGGGGCTGAAACCGGAGATAGCCCCGCGAATCATGTCGGGCTGTTTATTTACTCGTTGATTTTCTTTGCCATCGTGTTGATTTTGCTCAACCGCCCCGACCGGATGCTCGATCGCATCGGGCAATACCTGACCCCGGCGCTGCTGATTTTGCTGTTGGTGATGATTGCCATCGCCATGTTTAAACTGCCCAGTGTCGCGACACTCCACCCAGACCCTGCCTACCAGGCTTCGCCCTTTACCACCGGGCTGAAAACCGGGTACGGCACGATGGATGCCTTGGCCTCCCTGGTGTTTGGCGTCGTTATTATTACCCAGCTGCACTCCCACGGCTACAACGAAAAGCGTTCCGTGTTCCGGGCGACGACCTTTACCGCCGGGATTGCCGGAGCGTCCCTGGCCATCGTTTACACCGGCTTGGCGTTCGTGGGCACCCGCGTGGCTGACCAGGAGATTGCCAACCCGGCCGCCGGTCTGTCCCTAGCGGCGCAAATGATTTTCGGTCCGGTCGGTCAGATTTTGTTCTCGATTATCGTGTTCCTGGCCTGCCTGACCACCGCTACCGGGCTGATGGGCGCCTCGACCCAATACTTCTGTGACCTGTTCCCGAAGGTACATCGGTCGGCCATGCTAAGTATTCACGTGGTGGTTTCCCTGCTGGTGGCCAACCTGGGCTTAGAGAATATCCTCGCCATCGTGGTGACGATTGGTTTGGCGACCTATCCTCCGGCTATCTGCCTGATTCTCATCGCCCTGCTGGATTACACCATGAAGCGCCAGCTGTTCTGGACCTACCGACTGTCCGCGTGGGTGGCCGGTATCATCGGGATTTTTGAGGCTATCTCTACCTTCAAGCTGCCGGCTTGGGAGGACGTCAGCGGTTGGCAGCAGGCTTTGCAAAACGTTTTGCATGTCCTGCCTTTGGGCAGTGTCCAGATGGGCTGGCTGACCCCCGCTTTGGCCGGGGTCGCGGTGGGTATCGCCATTGACCTGCTGCACCCCATCGATGTGGCCAAACTGCCGGTTTCCCAAACCCCAACCGGGATTCCTGACCGGGACTCGGAGACAGACGAACTGCCGGTTGAGAGCTAACCTCCGGCACCGAATACCTAAAAATCCGTTGGGCACTGCATCTGCAGTGCCCAACGTATTTAAGCCAATAAAGCGAAAAAAGCTAATAAACCCCTCGCTGCTACCGATAGGTAACGTGGGTGAAATTTGCCCTCCCGAGGATTTCTTGATGGAAGTGGTCAGCATGGATGCTATCGGACTGAGTAATTACGCGGCGATGAACGGAATCAAGCCGCAGGCAAAGCCTTCGAATTCCGCCCCCGCCGCGGGAGCGGCAACACCAACATCCAGCCTGGGAAAGCCCATTGTGGATACGGTTGAAATTAATTCCGCAGCCCCCCAGCAGACCCCCCAGAAAGCCGTGTTTGACCCGACCGCAACCAGCGGAACGTATGCCCAAAAGCACGTTTGCGGCGAGCTTGCCACCACTTCTGCCATTGACGGCTACGACGGCTGGGCCGCCATGCTGAGGCACTGTTTTGGTATGACCGAGAATCTCGATCGCACTGACATTCCGGTTATTCCTCGCTTTTGCAGTTTGGATAGGTCGGTTGACGGCTACGGTCTCGCCGCTGGCTACATTCCCGCCAACGCTTTGACTAACGAGCAGCGTAATCTCATTGCTAATCTCTTTGTTTACGCCCATGACCACGGCATGAACGAAGACGGCGCCGTTCATTCCCTCGCTTCGGCAATGGTTGACATCGCGACGCGAGGTTCTTGGTCGACAGGTCTGCAGGAATACGATGAAGTTTCAAGTCTCGCCCAACAGGCGGCGGATACTCGCGAGGACATTCACGGAGTTTCCAATCGGGATTACTTGGTGGATTCCGTCCGTCGCTACGGATTTACCACCCGGAATAACTCTGCCAGAGATGATGCGGAGGCTTTGCAGCGCGATGAGGTCGCCCTGCGAACCCTGTCCTCAGCAGCCATAAAGGACAACCTCATCTCCGAACACGCCATCAACTGGAGCTTCGTTACGGACTGGGGCGGAGAGAATAACCGCAGCCTGTCCCAGTTCCAAGACCTCGAAAAACTCGTGCACGCCTATTCGCGCACGCCGAACACTGATGACGGCAAGCCTGTGGAGATGTCTCCGCTGGCCCAGCGCTACCTGAACTGGCGTAAGGGCGAGGTCGCCGCCCGGCATTCCTTGGAGGCAGAGGCGAAAGAGCCACCGAAGAAAGACCTTGTCGAGATACGGGCTCGCAGCATGATTGACGGCGTGTTTTCTATGGATGGCGGACCGTACCGTAAGGTTCGTGACGTGGCTGAGGAAATGGTGCGCTTCTACGAAGGGCGGGTCGGAAAGTATCCGCATCTGCAAGAGGATCAGCAGCTGGAAGTGTGGAAACGCATCGTCGAAATCAAACACGAAGAGGCCAGGGCGGAAGCCAGTAACCCCCAGGCTGCTTTTGACAAGTACTCCTCACGCATTTCCGGTCTGACGTCCTCGCTGAGCGGCGATCAAAAGAGCGTGCTGACCCATATGTATAAACTCGCTGAGGAAAAGGGCGACGAAGCCTCTCTGCGGAAGGTCGACGCCCTCGCCAACGCCTTCGCTGCCAACAACACCCTGTCGATTTTGTTCACGCCCGGTAAGGACAAGGACGGAAAACCGACAACGAACCTGTTGGATATGATGCGGATTGACCCGGAGAATAAGGAGAAACCGCAGATCCAGGCCGAAATTCTGACTAAGAAATACAACGATGCCTTGGCTGCGATTCAAAACAGGCTGTTCAAGCCACCAAGCCCGGCTAAGCCCGAAACCAAACCCGGAATCAAGCCGTCGACTCAAGGCTAAACGAGCTTAAAAACCAAGGATTCGTCATTACCGGCGCAACTGCCGCTTATGACGAATCCGAATTGTCCCAGGTTTTGTTCCATTTTTTATACGGGGGTCACTTGTTTGAACCGGTGTTGATTAAAACTTGCGATGACCTCCTAGTGGGTGGCGTAGCCCAGGAATTCGTGGAGACGGATATTGTCCCACCAGTGCACCCAGTTCAGGGACGCCCTCTCGACCTCTGCGCCTAATCTCCGGGTTCGGGGGTAGAATAACTCGGCTTTGTAAAGGCCGTCAACAGTTTCGGTTAGCGCGTTTCGTAGGAATTCACCAACAGTTTCGGCCGATGAATTGATACCGGCTACTGCCAGCCGTTCACTGTATTTATTGCTTATGTACTGCGAACCGCGGTCAGCCTGATGCACTAAACCATCAAGATTGTATTTAGCGCAACTCATTGCCTGCCAAATGGTGCAAGACCCATCCGCCTCCAGCCGGTCACCCACCATCCGAACCGGGCGATCCTTGAAATCGATCAAATACCTCTTAGATATGTTCCCAATCCTCTCAAAAACGGGTAGGAACAAACCCAGTACGCTTCACTCCTAATCTGACAGAAGTGCTCAATTTTTAAAATGCCAAAACTGCTCAAATATCAGATACCACTAACAACAATCTATTTTCGCGCTCAAACTATGTGAGGCACCACACCGCCCTCGCGCTCAAAATATGTAAGGAATACCAGACTCTTGACCATCGAGAAACCGTATAGTAGCATACTGGTGTAACATGGCCCTATCGAAGGAGATAAAAAATGTACACATCTACTATAAAACACAGGTTAGCTTTCGTATTTACAGGCGTGTTATCTGCTTGCCTGCTCGCCTTCAGCCCTTTCATCCCCTACGGTAATGCTACCGCGCTGTCAGGAGATTCTGAGCTGCATCAACTTCAAGACAAAGCGCGCAGCGGTGTAAAGCTGAGTAACGCCGAATTGAAAATCCTGGCAGACCCTCAGCGTATTCCTGAGTTTGCCAACCTAAGCAACTCAGAAAAAGCATTGATAGCGGAGCACAACTCCGACTTATCACAACCTATAACGATTTCATTTGACCCAAGCACAGGAATGGCTGTTTCTGTCAAAGAAACGTCAGCATCGGCAGAATTGCAATCAGTTACGATACATAATCCTTGCCGTACCGGAGACACTTGCTTGCTAACTACTAAAATACCTTACGCGATATTCGGACTGTCTGGGTTAGGTGTGGCGACCAGCCCGTACTGGCAATACAGGTCATCAATACACACAGGAAATCACTGGGTGTCAGATATTTGCTGGAAAGGAGCAAGCTGCGTTACAGGCGCACTCGCTCCCGGAGTCTCTTTCGACTGGGGTGGCAGACTTGTCACCATGACCTCTATACGACTGCTGTCATAGAACAGATAGAACAGTATGCCAGCTAGCAGTAACTAACTGGGGTTGCCCGCAAAATTACCTTTAGCTCTAGCCCTGCCCTTTAGCCCCAAAATGTTGCTTATTAAAACACTTGGGGCGGGGTGCCCCCAGGCAGCCCACCCCAAGTGATGAAACGAAAACTACTTCAGGGTAACCTCGGCACCGGCCTCTTCGAGGTCAGCCTTGGCCTTCTCAGCGTCTTCCTTCTTGGCGCCTTCGAGGATGGCCTTGGGAGCGCCATCAACCAGGTCCTTAGCTTCCTTCAAGCCCAGGCCGGTCAGAGTCTTGACAACCTTGATAACCGGCACCTTGGATGAGCCAGCGCTCTCGAGCACTACGTCAAACTCGGTCTTTTCTTCGCCACCAGCAGCTTCGCCACCAGCAGCCGGAGCAGCCGCCACGGCCACCGCAGCCGGAGCAGCGGCGGTCACGTCAAAGACCTCCTCGAACTTCTTAACGAAGTCAGAGATCTCAATCAGGGTCATATCCTTGAACACGTCGATCAGTTCATCAACAGTCATTTTCGCCATTTTAGGCATCCTTTCGGTTTATCCGCCTGGTGGTTCCTGTACACCGGACGTTGCTCGCTAGGGCGAGCGCATTTCTCTTTGAATCTAGGTCTAAAGTAAAGCGCCTTAGGCCGCGAGTTTTTCGCGGTAGGCATCGATGGTGCGAACCGTCTTGGAGGCCGAAGCCTGGAACAGCCCGGCAGCGCGAGTTTGCAGCGCCTTGAGCAATCCAGCGGACTTCGCCAGCAAAACTTCGCGGGATTCCAGGGAAGCGAGTTTCTTAACGGCGTCAGTATCGAGGATTTCCCCGTCCATGATGCCAGCCTTTAGAACCAGCGCCTTGTTATCCTTCGCAAAGGTATCCAGAGCCTTGGCGACGCTAACGACATCACCATCGGCCGGGACGAAAGCGATAGCGGTCGGCCCCACGAGATATTCGTCGAGACCCTCCAGCCCTGCTTCCTTCATAGCCAGCTTCGCGAGCTTGTTCTTCGCTACGGAGTAACGTACTCCTACCCCAAGCGAGGTACGCAGCTCTTTCATCTGCTTTACGGTCAGACCACGGTATTCGGTCAAAATAACAGCGGTAGAGTCCTTCGCGGATGCCGCGAGAGACTGCACATCTGTGACTTTATCAGGCCTTGCCATGAGCCCTCCTTCCGTTTTCAGCCGGCGTCACGGAGTTTTGGGCAATAGAAAAGCCCCGGGCGCAAGATCCGGGGCGTACAGTTACGGTTTCCGCACTCTGTGGGGTTTTGTCCCTGCACAAGGTCGGTGGGTCACCGTTCGTGATTCGCTTATCGTTTCCTGCGCAGGCTCAGCTATCGCTGAATTATCCAATCGGACCGGCGGTCTTAGGCTCGTATAGTCTAGCGCATTGGCCACCCGGAGCCAAATCTGCGGCTCCCCTTGACCCCGCGAAAGCTCACCGGCACCCTAGGGGCGAGGCGTGCGTACCAGGAGCTGTTCGATAGCGTGGCGGCGGCGGTTGAGGGTAGAGCCGGGCTGGTCAAACTTGGTGAACTGCCAGGGCGCCGCCAGGCTCATGAACGTGTTGATGGCGACTTCCGTGCTGGTTTTCATGCCGTCCTGCAGCCAGGAACGAATAATTACGAAAGTGTTTTGCACCTGCTGTTCGGCAGCCATGGCAACCCACAGGTCGCCGTTGTTTTCACCGGAATAGGTCACGTAATCCAGGACGTAGCGGCGCAGATACTGGTGAAAGTAGTCGCTGAAATAGCCCCGTGTTTCCGACGAGGGCACGTCAAGGAAAATATGGCGGTACACCTCGGCGTGACTGGCGATGTGTTCCAGCAGTTCGATATAAATCTGACGCCAGCGCAGCAGGTAGTTTTCTCGGCTGGCGCTGAGTAGCTGACCAATGGCGGGGAAGAATTCGTGGATTTCTGCCAGCAGACACTTGGCCAACAGTTCGGCGGGACTGGAGGCGTGGGCGTAAAACGTGCCCCGAGACACGCCCGCTGCTTTCGTCAGTTCTGACACTGACACGTCTTCCGGAGCCCGGGTGGCGCAGAGACGCAAAATGGCGTCATTCAGGCTGTCCCGCGCGCGGGCATAGCGCGGATCCATCGCCACCTCACCGGTCGGAAAACTCACAGGCTCGTTTCTCGCCACAAATTTATTGTGGCACAACCCGCGGACAAGCTGAAACATTAATAAAGAATTACGCAACATTCTATTGAACACCTGTCCAATAGAGCGTAATATAAATCCCGAAGCAAAGTGGCTTCATTTGAACTGCGGAAAAGGAACACTTATGGCACAACAGAGCGAAAAGACCTCGGGAATTTCCCGACGGTCATTTTTACAATGGTCCGGTGTGGCTGCTGGAACCGCAACCTTGCTGAGTGTGGAAGGCTCGCTGCCGGGCTCTTTGGCAGCCAACGCCGCCGCACCTGACGACACGAAGCTGGTGTGGTCGGCTTGTACCGTGAACTGTGGTTCGCGCTGCCCGCTGCAGCTGCAGGTCAAGAACGGTCGGGTGGTGCGAGTTCTGCCTGACGACACCGGCACGAACGAACTCGGTTCACAATCCGTGCGCGCTTGCGTGCGTGGTCGCTCCATCCGGCACCGGATTTACAATCCTGACCGGCTAAAGAAGCCGCTAAAGCGCAAACCCGGCACGAAACGCGGCGCCGGCGAATGGGTGGAAATCAGCTGGGAGCAAGCCTTGGACGAAATCGCCGCAAAGATGAAGGAAATCAAGTCCAAGTACGGCAACGAAGCCTTTTACATCAACTACGGCACCGGCACCCTCGGATCTGTTGTTTCGACCTCGTGGCCCCCGGATGTGACCGCTTTTGCCCGCCTCATGAACTGCTGGGGCGGCTACCTCGATCACTATTCCGACTACTCCACCACGGAAATCACCACCGCCTACCCGTACTTTTACGGGACTTGGTTTGGATCGAACTCGCTCGATGACGCGGCGCACTCAAAGCTGCAGGTCATGTTTGGTAACAACCCGCTGGAAACTCGCATGAGCGGGGGCGGGCTGACCTTCACCACCCTGGAGACGAAAAAGGCTTCCGGGGTGCGCACCATCATCATCGACCCGCGCTATTCCGAAACTGCCGTTGACTTGGCGGACGAGTGGGTGGCGTTGCGTCCGGGGACGGATGCGGCTCTCATTGCGGGCATGATTCACGTCATGCTCCAGGAAAACCTGCATGACCAAGCCTTCCTGGACACCTATTGCGTGGGCTTCGACGAAGCCCACATGCCGCCCGGCGCTCCCGCGAACGCGTCTTACCGCGCCTACATCGAAGGCAAGAAGGACGGCATCGAAAAGACCCCACAGTGGGCCAGCGCAGTCACCGGCGTGCCGGAACAAACCATCCGCCAGCTGGCTCGTGAAATTGCCACCGCAAAACCCTGCGCGATTACCCAGGGCTGGGGTCCGCAACGCCACGCCAACGGAGAAAACACAGCCCGCGCTATCTTCCTGCTGGCTTGTGCAACCGGCAACGTGGGCATCCCCGGCGGCGGCAACGGCGCCCGAGAATCCTCCCCCGCCCTCGGGGTCGGCAAGAACCTGACCACCTCGAAACCGAACCCGTCGATGAAGATTATCTCGGTGTTCTCGTGGCTGGACGCCATTGAGCACGGCGAAAAAATGGACACGTTCAACTCGGGTGTGATGGAAAAACCCGAGCTGGGGGTGCGCGACTTTAAAGTCCCGGTCGATGAGAGCGGCACTCCAACCAACACAAAGTTGGAAGTCCCCATTAAGATGGTGTGGCAATACGGCGGAAACTCGCTGGTCAACCAAACCGGAGATAACGCCGCTTCTGTGAAAATCCTCCAGGACGAATCCAAGTGCGAACTCATCGTCGATTGCGACATTCAGATGACGGTGTCTTGCCGTTACGCCGATTACGTCCTGCCCGGCACTTCTGCCGCCGAGGAATCCGACTATCATGCTGGGGAAAACGGCGCGCCGATGGCGTACGGGATTGTTTCCTCCCAGGCCATCAAACCCCTGTATCAGTGCAAGGACGTTTACACGATCTGCACCGAACTGGCAGACCGCCTGGGCATAAAGGACGACTTCACTGAAGGCAAGACCCGCGAGGGCTGGCTGAAAGAGGCGATTGACACCGCACGCGCTGACGACCCCGAACTGCCCACCTTTGAGGAATGGAAAAAGATGGGGGTCTACCGCCGCTACGTGGGGCCGGTCGTCTCGATGGAAGACTTCCGCACGGATCCGCAGGCCAACCCCCTGCCCACCCCCAGCGGAAAGATTGAAATCTATTCCCAGCGCATCGAACAGATAGCTACCAAGTGGACTTTTGACGACTTCCGCGAAAAAGCCGAGGGTGACCGGCTGGTGCCGCTGCCCGAATATGTTGAGACTTGGGACGGACCGGCCGCTGCCATGACCGGCAGATACCCGCTGCAATGTATCGGCCACCACTTCAAAGGCCGGACCCACTCAACGTATGGAAACGTGGACTGGCTGCGGGAGGCTCACCTGCAAACCATCTGGATTAACCCGATTGACGCCAAGGCTCGCGGAATCAAGAACGGCGACCTGGTGTTTGCCTACAACGACCGCGGCACCGTGAGGATTGCAGCGAAAGTCACTCCCCGCATTGCTCCCGGAGTCGTTTCCCTGCCTCAAGGTGCCTGGTACCATCCGGTCGACGCCTCCGAGGTGAAACCCCCGGCCGGTGCCAACCGAGATATTCCGGTGGACATTGGTGGAAACACCAACACTTTGTCCTCGCTACGTCCCTCGCCCCTGGCGCACGGCAACGCGGTACACACCATCACCGTGGAAATTGAGAAGGCTTAGGAGGACACATCATGGCTGAAAACTTCACGAAAGCTGGCGCCAAGTACGGGTTCTATTTCAACCAGACCCGCTGCAACGGCTGCAAAGCCTGCCAGATTGCCTGTATCGACAAACACGACCTACCGCTGGGCGTACACTGGCGCAAAGTCGCGGAATACTCCGGGGGCACCTGGAAAGTCCAGGGCAACACCTTCCAACCGAAAGTGTTTGCCTACTATGTCTCCATCTCTTGCAACCACTGCGAATACCCGATCTGCATGGAGGTTTGCCCCACCACCGCGATGAGCCGCCGCGAGGACGGCACCGTATACGTGGACGAATCGAAATGTGTGGGCTGCCGCTACTGCCAGTGGGCCTGCCCCTACGGCGCGCCCCAGCTCAACCCGGAGACCGGTCACATGTCGAAGTGCGACCTGTGCTACGACTACCGTTCGGAGGGCAAAGACCCGGCCTGTGTCGCGGCTTGCCCCTCGCGCGCTTTGGAATGGGGACCCATCGAGGAACTCCGTAAGAAACACGGCAACCTCAACGGTATTGCCCCCCTGCCCGACCCGTCCTTGACGGAACCGCACCTGGTCATCGAAGCACACCGGGATGCGGAACCGTGGGATCAACCCACCGGCGAAATCACCAACCCGAAGGAGATCTGAAAATGGAAGAACTCCCTATGATTCTGTTTACCGTCATCGCCCAGATGGCAATCGGGGCTTTTTGGGCTCTGGGGTTTGTCCAACTGCTGGGACGGCTGCGCAAACTACCTGGTGAAGCCATAGATCGGGTGACCGACACGTCCTTGTTCGCGGTCGGACCGCTGCTGATTCTCGGTTTCTTCGCGGCGTTTTTTCACCTGAACGACCCGTTCCACGCCCCGTTCACGCTGCTGCACGTCGGCTCCTCTTGGCTCAGCCGCGAACTGTTGAGCGGGGTGCTGTTCGGCGGTTTCGGTTTCGTTTTCGCCGCGTGCCAGTGGAATAAGTGGCTAAGCCGCACCGTCCGCGATATGCTGGCGGTCCTCACCGCCCTGAGCGGCTTGGCCCTGCTGACCTCGATGAGCGGAGTGTACTGCACCGTCAGGACCATTCCGGCGTGGCACACCCCCGCGGTTCCCGTGTTCTTCTTTGCTTCGGCTCTGTTGACCGGCCCGCTCGCGGTGGCGCTGAGCCTGCTGCTGGTGTGGAAAAAGGCGCTCTCCGCGACCGAAGCCGCTCCCGAAGCAAAGGGATGGCGTTCGCGTCTGGCGGTGGGCCAGATTAGCGACGACCTGAAGTCGCTGGTGCACTCCGTGATGCAAATCCTCACCATTGTGAGCGCGGCCAGCGGCATCGTCATCATGATTACCTACCCGGCTTACCTCTTGGGTCTGCATCAGCAGGGCGGGGCGGCGGCACAAGTCGCGGACGTCATCTCGGGTAGTTTCCTGACCTGCCGTCTGATTCTGTTGGGTATCGCGGTCATCGGCGCTGGCGTGTTTGCTTTCACCCAGATTCGTTTGCATACGCAACCCACAACTACCCTGACCGTGTTGCTGTGCGGTTCCTTGCTGCTGGCGTTCGTCAGTGAACTCATGGGCCGAGCCGTCCACTACGAGGGCTTGTGGCATGTAGGCTTGAATACAGTGCAAAATGTTATCGCACCCTAACCGGTGTACTTCGAGAAAACTCGGTGGCTCCCGGCGCATTACCGGGAGCCACGCTTTATGACAGAAGGAAGATACCCATGAGTCAGCACGTCGACGCCCCCTATCTCGATGCTTTTGCGGCGTCTTTTCTGGTTTTGGGCCGACTGCACCTGGGTCACGCGACCACGGACACCCGCCGCGACATCTACTCGAAGCTCTCCGACTGGCCTTTCTGGTGCGAACCCTCCCCCCTCCCCGAACTTGCTGACCTCCAGACGGACGCCCACGCCTCCCTCACCCGCGGCATCGACCTGCTGCAACACTCTTGGGAAAGTCGCGAAGACGACCAGACGATTCGCATGGATCAGGACTTCCTCTACGGGGTTTCGGCCCATGCCCGAGTTTCGCCTTTCGAGTCGGTACATGTCGGTGAGGAGCAGCTGGTGTTCGATACCGAGACGATTCAAGTCCGGCGCTACTATGCCCGCCTGGGTTTGCAGGCTCCCCGGCTGCACACCGAACCGGACGACCACCTGGGGCTGGAGTTCGCTTTTCTGTCTCAGGGCTGCCAGCAAATGATGGCGGCGCTGGAACAGGGCCGGACTAAGGACTACACCCACGTGCCCGACATCGTCACGGCTTTCACGGCCGAACACCCTTTGCGCTGGGTTCCCGCGACTTTGCGCGAGGCCGAGGCGCAGGCTCACACCGCCTGGATGCAGGGGGTCGAGGCCCTGAGCTACGCCGCTTTCGCGTCTTGGTGCGTGACCCTCTCGACACGGGGTCTGATTCCCTGCGCGGACGTGGTGTCGGGGTTCGCCGCTCCCTACCGAGGCATTACGCCCGGTCACAAGGGTGTTGCGGCGGGTAAGTTCGGGGACCCCGGCGTGCCGGGGGTGGCTCGCGACGCGGGGGACACTGCCGCTCCCACTCGGCTCAGCGAACCTAGCGGACCCGGAAACCCCGGCGACCACACTTCGGAGCCCCCCGCTCGATGAAAGATTCCCTGCGTGAACTGCTGCGCTTCTTGAGTGCGGGCGAAGTTCCCGAAACCCTGATCTTGGCCTGCGACCACAGTCCCCTACCACGTGTGCCTCGCCGGGCGTGCGCGCTGCACTACGATGCCTGCTGGGGCGAGGCACCGTTGGGATCTATCGCCCAGATTCTGGCACTAGGGGTGGGGCGTATCGATTTTGTCCCCTGTTCACGAGACGGGGGTTTAAGCCGGCTGCTGCGGCTCGGCGAGGAGTTTTTTCCTGGTCGCTTGCGCCTGTGGGAGACACCTCACCAGGGCGGGTTTGCCGGAAAATGGGTCGAAGTTTCGCAGCTCGGGGTGTCGAGGCGGTCTTTTTTGGGACTGTCCACCACGTGTGTCCTGGATCTCGGCGCCAACTGGCAAGAACGCAGCGCGCAGGCTTTTGCCCTATTGGGGGTGAGCGAGCCGCCGCCGGACCCGCCACCGGCGTGGACACTGCAGGTCAGCGCCTGCAACGTCTGCGGGGTATGCGTTGCGGCTTGCCCCCACCAGGCTTTGTCTCTCACACCTGACCCCGAGGACGCCAACCTGTTCACTCTCACCCAAGACCTGGCGAGCTGCGAAGCCGACGGCGCCTGCCTGAAACTGTGCCCGCCCCGCACCCTGGCGGTGCAAGGCCACCCCACTTGGGCGGAAATCCACAATGGTGCCACCCGAACCCTGGCAGCAGTGAAAACGAAAGTCTGCCCCTCGTGCCACAACCGTTTCCCCGCCGGTACAGGAGAGCTCTGCCCCTTGTGCGCCTTTCGGCAAGACCACCCCTTCGGAGCAGCCCCGCCCGATGTGTTCGGTGCCGGCGCTCGCCACGACGCGCGCAAAACGACAGGAAAACCGGGCCAGACTGAGCTTTGAATACACTGGTGGGGCCAAGGTTGCCCCTGACCCCACAATGAAGAAAGTGCTTATTCCTTAGTCGCTAAGGACAGTGGAATGGAAGGACCCATCGTCGTTGAGATGACAGCCTTCGTGATGTAGCGGCCCTTGATGGTCGCGGGACGCAGGCGCTCAATCTCTTCCAGAACAGCCCGGAAGTTCTCGGCCAGCTGGGCGGCCTCAAACGAGCACTTACCGACGATGAACTGCAGGTTAGCGTGCTTGTCAACACGGAACTCGATACGACCGCCCTTGATGTCCTTGACCGCCTTCGCCACGTCCATGGTGACGGTACCGGTCTTGGGGTTCGGCATCAGGCCACGCGGACCGAGCACCTTACCCAAGCGACCAACCTTGCCCATCAAGTCAGGAGTCGCTACGGCCACATCAAAGTCAGTGTAGCCTTTCGAGACCTTCTCGATGAGTTCGTCCCCACCAACCTCGTCAGCGCCCGCCGCCTCGGCGTCAGCGGCCTTATCACCTACGGCAAAAACCAGGACCCGAGCGGTTTTGCCGGTGCCGTGAGGCAGAGAAACGGTGCCGCGCACCATCTGATCAGCCTTGCGGGGGTCAACGTTCAGACGCATCGCAACCTCTACGGTCGCGTCGAACTTCACGCTGGAAGTTTCCTTGACCAGCTTGAAGGCGTCGTCGATGGGATAGAGAGTGTCGGGAAGAATCTTCTTCGCGGCCTCGTTGTATTTCTTGGCGTGTTTCATGTTCTGCTCCTTACGCAGTCGTGGTGTGGGCAAACACTAAGCCCCTCCACAGTTTTTGACGATTAACCGACCGTGATGCCCATGGACCGAGCGGTACCCGCGATAATCTTCTTCGCGGCCTCGATGTCATTAGCGTTGAGGTCTTGCATTTTTTCCGAAGCGATCTTTTCTACCTGATCCCAGGTCAGATTCGCTACCTTGACGGTGTTCGGGGTGCCCGAACCCTTCGGAACGCCCGCGGCCTTGCGAATCATCTCGGAGGCCGGCGAGGTCTTCAGCACGTAGTCGAAGCTGTGATCCTCGTAAACGGTGATTTCCACAGGAACCACGGAGCCGCGCATCGACTCGGTCTTGGCGTTGTAGTCCTTGCAGAATTCCATAATGTTTACGCCGTGTTGGCTCAATGCCGGGCCAATCGGCGGTGCCGGGTTTGCCCCACCGGCTTGAATCTGGAGTTTAATCACTCCGATGACTTTTTTCTTAGCCATATTTTTGGGTCCTTTTCAATAGGGGTGTCGACCTGGCAGGTTTCCACCCAAACTTCTTTGACTTTGTGAAGGCCGTGGTGACACGGTTTCCACTCGGTCTGCGTCGTTTTCTCACGGCGGTTTCCGCCGCAAAACGCCACCCATTTGTGGGCAGCAAAAGGCGCGCGCCATCAAGACGCACAAGGAAATATTCTAACGCTCCCCCGGCTTTTACACCAATTTAGCCGATTCCCAAGTGGGCGGCGGAGGGCCGGGGCAGGAATACCATCAACACGTAAAACCCCAGCAGTACCAAGAATCCGAAGTGCAGGCCTACAGCCGCCAACAGCAACCCCAGCAACAGCGGCGTCACGATCGCACCTATACCCGAAAGGGAACTGATGACCGCCGCCGCGTACTCCTTTTGTACCCCCGGCAAGCCGGAAAACTCGGTGGCACTGATGGGATACAGACAGCTGACCCCGACACCGCTGATGAACAGACCAACCACCGCCACTCCGACTGAGGGCACGAAAGCGACCGCAGCGGTGCCGAAAAATCCTAGACCCACAAATACCCACCAGGCCCAATAGCGCCGAGCAAAGGCAGCCCCACCCAGACGACCCACCGCCATGCCGACAGCAAACGCGGTTGCCAGTCCCGAGGCCGGTGCCAGCTCGACCCCCAGCTCTCGCAGGCGCGTCACCGCCCAGGCATACATGGCGAACTCGACTCCGGCCGTGAGGATGAGCAGCAGGATTTGGGAGGTAACGAGCCATTTGGAGGGCTTCACGACGGGCGCGCTGGGGTTACCAGGATTCGGGTCAGGGTTCGCGTCACTAGCAGCGAGGGTCGGCGCGTCACTGCCGGCAGCACCCGTTGCGGACGGCGACTGAGTTGCCGCACTCAAGCCCTTTTGCAACACCTTACGGAATGGCACGGCCGGGAGCCTCCACCCCCACACCAAGGTCGGCACGGCCATCAGCAAAACAAACCACAGCGCCATCCGCCCAAGCCCCGGAAACACGCGCTCTACCAAGGCAAAAACCACCGTCGTAACAATCGACACCGAGGAGGAAATCCCGACGGTTAGTGACAGGTACTTTGTCCCCTCGGTACCGACGAAAGTACCGGCTACCGCAGCCGAAACTGTACTGCCACCCAAGCAAGCCAAAGTTACCCCCACCAAGCTAACCGCGATGGAGGGACTCCAAGCCGTCAAAGCGGTCCCCAACAGGACTAACAGCGGGGCAAGCCGCAGCGACCAGACCGGCCCGTTGCGCATCACCCACGGCGCCAACAGCCCCGAAACCAGCATCCCAAAGCCGTAGGCGGCACCCAGCCAAGTGAAAGCCTCGGGTTTCGCGCCGAGGTCGCGCGACAGGGTGGCGATGAGAGAACCGGCGGCGGTGACATAGAAACCCGCCATCGACAGCCCAATCGCCATCGGCGGAAACATCCGCTTTTGGTTGTGCCAGATTTCCGGCCCCTCGTTCGCGGGATTCTGAGGATTTACTGCGTTCACGTCACTCCTTCATCCTCTCGCGGCGACCGGGCGCGGTTGACGGGGAAAGAAAACAAAGATAATGGCTACCACCAGTGCTATTGCCAGGAATCCGGCGGAACCCGCGAAGGACAGCACGTAGCCGTGGCTCCAGGCGTTCGCTAAGGCCAGATCTGCTCCCGGCGCGGTGGCTTCCAGACCAGCAGTCGCTGCGAAGAACACGCCGGTGAGGATGGCCGAACCAATGGCGGTAAAGATGCGCTGGCCGGTTTGCTGAATGCCTCCGGCGATACCGCCTCGGGAGGGAGAAACCTCCAGCATCGTTTGAGTTTGGTTCGCCGAACCCATCGAACCCGAGCCGAAACCCAGCACCGCCAGCCCAATACTGATGAGCCACACGGAACCGCCGCGGGCAAACATTACCGCCATCACCGCGGTCAACACCACCCCCACCAGCATTATCACCAGCGACCAGGCCTGGATAGCCCGACCGTGCTTGATGGTCTGGCGCGCCACTGCGATGGAAGTCAACCCGGACAGAATCGCTCCGGGCATCCCGCTGAGACCCGCAATGAGGGCAGTTTGACCGAAACCGTTTTGCAAGAACATGGCGTTGATGGCGTAGACGGAAGGCACCCCCAGGAACTGGATGGCGCCAATCGCGCTGGCAAAGCTGTAGGAGGGGATTTTGAACAGCCGCAAGCTCACCATCGGGTAGCGTCCTCGTGCCTCGTAAGCCCGCTCCCACCAGACCCAGAAGCCCAGCACCGTGAGAGACACGGGAATCAGGGCAAAACGCCACAGCGACCCGGTGGTAACAAAAGGCAACATCATGCCGATAACTGCTGCCCCGAGCAGGATCATCCCCAACGGGTCAAGGTCAACCCGGGAGCGCTTCGGGGCTTTCTTACCAGCCTTGGTGGCCCGGGCGATGTCGGCTTCCAAAGCTTCGATGCGGGCACGGCGCGCAAAAATTCGTTCCCGTTTGAACGGCAGCCACAGCAACGCACAGACGACCCCAATCAGGCCCAACGGTAGGTTCAGGGAAAACGCGAGCCGCCAGCCTTGTTCCCGTCCAAAAATCGCAATCAAGACGCCCGCCAGCATCGGTCCTAGTGCCACGGTGACGGACACTACCAAACCCATCAGGGCGTAGGCCAGTGCGCGAGCCTGGCCGGAAAAATACTGCTGAATAATTCCCGCGGTCTGGGGACTATAGATACCGGCCGCGAAACCTTGCAGGATACGCATCCAAACCAGCATGGAACCGGAAGTTGAGATGGCACACAGGAACGAGGACACGGAAAACAGCGCGAGGCCCAGGACGAACAGGAGCGAGCGGCCAAACAAGTCGCCAATGCGCCCCATCGGCACCATCGACAGCCCGATAGCCAGGGCATACCCGGAAATAACCCATTGCACCTCTTGGGCACTGGCTCCGATAGAGTCGGGCAATACCGCGAGGGCGACGTTCACGGTGGAGACTTGCAGCAGCGTCAAGGCCAGTCCCATCAGGACCACGACCAGTATCAGCGAAGTGCGATATTTCTTTGAGGAACCGGGGACAGTAATAATCCGCGGGTCGCCATTGTTGGTCTGGTCCTGCGAGCTGTTGTTTTCCTCGAAAAGTTCGCCGTTTTCGCCGGGAACTTCGGTATTCTTTGCCATATGCCGCCTGAGATTTCTGTGCCGTAAAAATAACCCAGAATAAAGTAGTGGTGGCGGGTAAGGGATTCGAACCCCTGAAGCATTGCGCAGCTGATTTACAGTCAGTCCCCTTTGGCCACTCGGGAAACCCGCCATACGCCGAAAGCGCCCAACTAGACTACCAGATACGCCGCTATTTTCGCAAACGTCGGTTTTTAGAGCGGAGCTTTGTGGAATATTATTTACAGCCCTGGCGGGTGTCCCCGGATCCTCACTGGTTTTGGAAACCGCCGAGGCGATTGCATGAACGACCGATTTCAACTTGAATTCCGCAGCACCACCCGCCCCAGCGTTTCTAAAACTGCTCGTGAGCGTATTTTTACGCCGTAGAGATTATGTCCGAGTGCGGCGAAATCGGTCACTCATGCCGGACGATGCGAATCTAGGCGACTCGCGATGTACTACAAAATAACCGGCTCAGGAACCAGGGTAATTCCATAAGCCCCCTGCACCGCGGCGATAATATGGCTGGCCAGAGCCTTAATGTCCGCGGCCGTGGCGTTACCGCGGTTCGTCAGCGCCAGGACGTGTTTTGTCGAGACTCCCGCACCTGCTCCCGGCAGGGCAAATCCTTTCGTGATACCGGAGTGCTCGATGAGCCAGGCGGCAGACAGTTTCACGCCCACCTCTCCGGCACGGCCCGGCAGCGCCGTCTCCCAGCAGGGAGCGTCCTTGGGCAACTCCAAAGCCGCGACCGCCTCGACCGGCAGTATCGGATTGGTAAAGAACGACCCTACTGACCAGGTGTCATGGTCGGTTGGGTCCAAAACCATGCCTTTGGAATGCCGCAGCTCCAGCACTGCCGCGCGAATCTGGGCCGCCGGTACGACCGTGTCCATCGGTACTTCGAGCGCCCTGGCCAACTGGGCGTATCTGACCGGGGTGCCCCCACCGCGCTGCAGCACAAAATCGACTTCCAGCACAATCCACCGCCCGGTGGCGGGGTTTGTCCCGGGGCGTGCCGGTGCAAACCGCGACTGCCCCGAATCTGCCTCGACCTGCAATCGAGACTGCTTCAACAGGGAATCCCGGTAGCCAAACCGGAGCTCGGCCGCGCTCAAATACACCAGCTGGCACTCCTGGCGGTCCCACGCTGTGACTCCTAGCAGGCAGTCCGCGACCTCCCCGCCGTAAGCCCCGATATTTTGCACGGGCGCCGCCCCGACCACACCGGGGATTCCGCTCAGCGCCTCCAGCCCGGAAAATCCTTGCGTCACACAAAACTCCACCAGCCGGTCCCAAGCGAGCCCCCCGGAAACGCTGAGAAATACGCACGAGGGCGTGGCGGCGGCGAGCTGCTGGGCTTTCGCCATGACGGCCTCGCCAGCGCGCAATTCCCCAAACTCCTGCAGGGTCAACACCCGCGTGTCCTCGCGGCCATCGCGGATCACCAATCCGGGAAACTCGCCGTCCACAGGTACCAGGTTCGACCCTCCGCCCAGGAACAGCAGCGGCTCCCCGGCCGCATCAGCCTGGGCAATCGCCTGAATCAGCTCGTCTCGCCGCGTCCCCACCAAAAATCGGCGCGCTTCACCCCCCACGCGCAAAGTACACAAATCGGCCAATCGCACTGATTACGTCTCCTTTATACCCAAACTCTGCCCCTTTGGCTCGGGCCGCGCCCCTAGGGCAGCTCTTCGATTTCGGCTTCGTCCTCAACGAATTCTTCGTACTGTCTCGGGGCAGGCCGCGGTTTGGCAAAGGTCGGTGGGTACACAGCCCGAGGGTCGATGGCCTCGTCGGCAGTTTCCGCGTTCGCCGGGGCATAAGGTTGGGTCGGACGGGGAACATTCGGTCCGGCGGGGTTCACAAGGCCGGGATTTTGGGGGAATCTCGGGTCGATTGGCGCAACCGGTTGACCGGGGTTGACCGGCGAGCCTGGAATTTGCGGGCCAGGCTGACCAAAGTTTGCTTGCGGGCTTGGAACCTGCGGGCCAGGCTGTCCCAAGTTAACCAGCGGATGCAGGGACGGCGCCACAGGAGCGCCCACAGTGGGATAGCCTTCCATCGTTCGCACCACAAAGGGATATCCCGCAACAGTCTGTTGTTCCGGCGCGGCGGAATTTACTGGATTCACGTGATTCGTGGGATTGTTTGGCACCGGCGCGCCTCCCGGCATCGGCACGCTTGGTCCCATCGGCGCACCTGGCATAACTGGTGCGCCTCCCGGCGTCGGCACGCTTGGTCCCATCGGTGCCCCCGGCACACCCGGTGCACTTCCTGGCACACCCGATCCCGCAGGCCCACCAAAACCGGGGGCCTGGGGTCCACCGGACTGACCCGGAAACGCACTACCCTGGGGTCCGCCACCCGGCCAGCTATTCGCAGGATTCACCTCACCGACGCCAATTCCCCCCGGTGGAAACGGTTCACCAGGAGCGGGGAACGCCCCACCCTGCGGACCCGCCGCGGGCTGAGCGGGGAATGCCCCACCCTGCGGACCTGCCCCCGGAGCAGCCCCGGGCACCGCCTCAGGAGCCCCCGCAGGGTTCCCCGGAGCCTCACCGGAGGCATTGCTGGTGCCGCCCGCATCCAAGTAACCGTAAGGCTGCGGACTGGGAATGGCCGGCATACCGTTGGGCCAACCCCACGCGTTCCCATATGCCCCGGCCGCGTTGGGATCCATCTGCCAATATCCCGCGTTGTAGCCATAGGGGTCATAGCCATATCCGCCGTAGGGGTCGGCATACCCATCTGCGTACAAATCCGCATAAGGGTTCGACATCCCGTAGCCGTAACCGCTCGCATAAGGCTGGGCGTAAGGGTCGGTTCCAAAATCTTCATAAGGGTTGGCGTAACCGCCGTAGGCATTCCCGTAGGGGTTGGCGTAACCGTAAGGGTCGTAGGCATAAGGGTCGAAGCCGAAAGTCTTGATGGCCAGTTCCTGCATCTCCTTTTGCTTTTCCCAAGCCTTTTCCTGGCGCTCCATCGCGTCTTTTTCTTTATAGAACTCGCCCCATTCCTGCAAAGTTTGGGAGTCCAAGCCAACCGCGGTGTCGTTGACGGACTGACCCAACAGATGCGCCAAGCTCGAATCCAGAGGTTCGCCGTCTTCTTCCTGCCCTTCGGGCAGTTCGACAGTCTCCCCATGCTCACCGTCCTGGGACAGCGTGGCATTGGGGTTCATCGGAATCAAGTTGGACGCCACGCCCTCGTTCAAGGCGACACGGTGTTCCACCAGTTCTCGCACGGCTTCGCGAATCTCTGCTAGACCTTTGCGTTCCTCCGGGTTCAGCCCGACCCCCGCTCGTGCCGCCACCTTCGACATATATGTGAAGGCCTGGGCGACTTCTTCCGGAGAGGAGCCAGAACCGGGCGCGGTCAGCAGGTCTTTCCGGGGACTGTCCAACACGGACAAAATATAGTTTTTCCGAGGTTGGGGAATCGACCCCTTAATGAGTTCGTCCTCGTTGTAGTCCAACATATTCCGGAAATTTTCCAAGGTGAACAGATTCGGATCACGTTTTTCGCTCATCACATTGCTTCTGAGTTCCTTCATCAGGCGCCGAGACGGATCCAGCTTGCGCATAAACCACCAGGTCGGGATGCAGGCGATACCGAGTGAGGTGATAGATACCACCCAGCTCAGCACCAAAGAAACAGCCGAGATGGCAAACGGTCCGCTCTCGTATTGCAGCTGAGCCAGGAACTGCAGACACCGTGACACTCCCGCACCCAAAATGAACGTGGCGAACTTTTGCACATTGTTCAGGTCTTCGCGCCGCAGCGCCATATCCACCGCCAGAGGCACCCCCGGAATGGGGTTGCGCCACGAAATCCGGTACTGGATATACACCGACATAGTCAGGAAGATTATGCCTTCTATCAGGTAGTACCCCGCCGAGGCTAAAATTTCTTCCCCGGAAATCGAGGCATTAGGCCTTTCGAACACGACTCCGCCGACAACCATCATGATTTCGGTCGCCATCCAGATGAGGATATACACAATCCAGGCCCGAACCCGGAAACGCGGACTGATGACCCAGTTGCGGTTCGGCACCCAGTTCAAAGGCCGGGGGAACCACACGTGAACCATCAACAGGTAAGGCAATTGGAAAGCGACCCCAACCACCAGCACCAACATGGTATTCATCGAGTTGAACGCATTTTGCGTCAAAAAACCAGAGTTATACAAACTGATTAGAGCCGCCGGGCTGAGCATCACAGCAATGAAAGCGAAAGACAGGGCGACGCGGTAGGTCCATCCCATCTGGAGCAAAGCTCGCCGGTAGTGCATCGGTATGGCTTTGGGGACCTGGGGCCGAAACGGAACCATAATGATAAAAATCGCCAGCATAATCGGCAGCGGCCCGTACTTGGTAAAAATCTGAAATGCCCACGCCACCCCATTGGAAGGGAAGGTTAGCCATTGATCGAACACTTTGACGCCTTCCCGCTGGTGATTCTAAACGCTGCCCAGAGGGCAGACTGTTGAGGTTTTGCTGGCAACAGGCATCCTGCCGTTTCCGTAGTGGCTTCCCCAGGAGAGGCAAAAGAACCACTGCGAACTCATCGCCACCTCGGAAAGCAACTATCATCAGATTTTACCCGTTTAATTCCCAGGATTCGAACTCTTGAGCCACAAATCGATTTGGTCCAGCAGTTTTGTCTTAGTTTGCGCACTGGCCAGAGAGGCGCGGACAGAGCCCGCAGCCAGTTCGGCCAGCTCCCGGTCGGTGAATCCGGCAACCTGACGGGCGGATTCATACTGGTCTAACAACCGAGACCGGAACAGCAGCGGATCGTCCGCACCCAGCGCGACCGTGGCGCCAGCCTCAGTCAAGGTCCGCAAGGGCACTTCGGCAAGCGTGGGATACACCCCTAGGGACACGTTCGAGGCTGGACACACTTCCAGAGCAATACCGTGGTCCACCAGTGACTTCAGCAGGTCGGGTTGTTCCGCGGCCCTGACCCCGTGACCCAGACGGGCGGGGTGCAGGTGGCGCACCACCTGGGCAATATGTTCCGGGCCGCGCAGTTCCCCGCCGTGGGGAAAACTGGCGAGCCCCGCCCTTGTGGCGATACGAAACGCCGGCTCAAACTCAGGGGTGGAACCGGCTCGTTCATCGTTGGACAGCCCGAATCCGATGACTTCCCCCGGCTGATCCCCGGCGTAGCGGGCGGCTAAACGCGCCAAAGTCCGGGCGTCCATCGGGTTGCGGGTGCGCGACGCCGCCACAATGACCCCGATTTCCACCCCGGTTGCCGCGGCGGAAACTTTCGCTTCATCCAGGATGATTTCCAGCGCGGGGGTCAGTCCGCCCACCCAGGGGGCATAAGACGTGGGGTCGACTTGTATCTCTAACCGCCCCGAGCCTTCCGCCGCGTCGTCCTCGGCGGCTTCCCGCACAATGCGGCGCATCACCGTTTCGGAACGCACCAGGGCTCGTGCCAAGTCATAGGAACGTTGAAAACGGAACCAGCCCCGCTCGTCAGCCGGGACGTGCAGGGGGTCGCCTTCACCCATAAAGCGGGGCAGGCGCTGCTGGGTTTCCCGAGCCAACTCCAGCAGGGTCTGGGGACGCATCGCCCCGGTGAAGTGCAGGTGCAAGTGTGCTTTGGGCAAAGCCCGCAAATCCCGCTTCAGTTCACTCACGGTAACTAATCTAGGGGTTTTTCGCGCCGGAAAAAACTCTGCCCCAAAGTTGGCGGTGTTTCGGGACTTAATAACCCGCCATTTCTTCCAGACGCTTAATCCTCTGATCCATCGGGGGGTGGGTCGAGAACAGGTTACGTGCCCTAAACGGGTGGGCAATCATCATGGCGGACACGGTTTGACGCTGCGGAGTGGGCGCCAACGGGGCGCGAGACACCCCGGTTTCCAGCTTCTTTAGCGCTGACGCCAGCGCCAACGGGTCATTAGCTAGGCGAGCCCCGTCCTCGTCCGCATCGAACTCGCGGGTCCGAGAAATACTCAGCTGAATCAAAGAGGCCGCTATCGGCGCCCCCAAGGCGAGCAGCAACGTGGCAATAACGCCCCCGCCTTCACGGTCTCGCCCTCCAAAGAACAGGGCAAACTGGGCTATAGACGTGATGACTCCGGCCAAACCAGCCGCCACCGAAGACGTGAGAATATCTCGGTTGTACACGTGCATGAGTTCGTGACCCAGCACGGCTCGCAGTTCGCGCGGCTCCAGAATGTCCAGAATGCCCTGGGTGACACACACCGCCGCATGCTGCGGGTTGCGTCCGGTCGCGAACGCGTTGGGAGTTTGGGTCGGGGCGATGTACAAGGCCGGCATGGGCTGGTCAGCTTGCTGGCACAAGCCCTGCACCATCGAATACAGTTCGGGGGCCTGCTGGGGGGTGAGCGGCTGGGCATTCATGGCGCGCAAAGCGATTTTGTCCGAGTTCCAATATCCCACCGCGGTTTGAATCAAGGCGATGGCTCCGAACACGACAATCCACATCCGGTTGCCGGTCCCGCCCGCCAACAGGGCGCCGATCGCCAGCAGTACCATCCACAGCACTCCCAACAGAGCTGCGGTCTTCAAGCCATTGAAATGTTTCTTCACGCTTTGATTGTAACGATAAGCGAGCAAAATATCGCCGGGAAGTATCCGCCTACGGTACGAATTTTCGCGCTATTTACCGTTTTTTGAGCCTTCCGAGGAGGCTCCGGGCGAGGCGGCCCCGGGTGAGACAGCTTCGGTGGCCGGCGGCAAAGTCGGGGGTTGCTGTTTGGTCTGCGGCTGGCTTGCCGGCGGCTGGGCCGTTTTCGTCGCGCGGGGCAACTGATTGAGGCCCGGGTTGGAAAAAGTCTTAATCCGGCTCACCGGGAAGTAGCGCAGCATGACGCGGCCGACGATCTGTTTCTCGTCCACAAAACCGTGGTTGTTGTCGTCCTGGTGGTAGCGGGAATCCCCGGAATTATCACGGTTGTCCCCCATCACCCAGTACTTGCCGGCGGGCACGGTCACATCAAAAGGCACCGGTATCGTGTTCGCGCCCTTTTTCAGGTAAGGTTCGGCCACGGCCTTGCCGTTCACCTCAATCTTGTTTTGCACAGTGCAGCAGGTCACGTGATCCCCGCTGACCCCGATGACGCGTTTCACCAGGTATCCTCCGGGGTATTCGGGTTTCAGCTGCAGCACCCGGAGTCCTTTATCGAGCGCCTGTCCGAAGGCAGTTGCGGCGAAACCGGTAGGGTTGTCGTTCTTAAACTCGTCGGGCAGCCAGTTGTGGCGATCCTCGAACACCACGATGTCGCCGCGTTCAATGGGCTGAAAGTTCTTCATCTTAGAAACAAAAATCCGGTCGCCCTTCATCAGGGTGTTTTCCATCGACTCGGAAGGGATCACGAAAAACTGAAAAATAAACGCCTTGGCCAGCGCCATTATGATGACGGCGACGACCACCCCCACGACCAAGTCAGTCCACCACGGCGAGTTCTTAGCCTTCTTGCGGTGAGTGTGCGACCGCGTGTCCTCGGGGGTTGCCGCGGCGAGCTCGGCGGGTTGCCCAGCGTCCCCGGTCAGCTGCGTCTTTTTTCTCACGCCCTCAATCCTACCGTTTGGCCCACGCCGATTGCGCCTCAGGAATAGAATTTGGTCTAATCCGGGGTCTATGTCAGCCCTCGGTTGAGAAAACTTTGCAGGAAGGCGGGCAAGATGTTGTTTTTCAAACCTTACAAGGCTCCGATAAAGGGCGCCGTGGTGTTGATTACCGGGGCGGGGTCTGGGATTGGCAGGCTGATGGCGGTGGAGGCAGCCCGGCGCGGAGCCAGAGCCGTCATCGTTTGGGATTTGAATGCCGAGAGTGGGGCGGAAACGGCGGGTATGGCGGAAGCGGCCGCTACGGCGCCGCGGTTCCGTTCCGGGGCGTTCACGGTGGACGTCACCGATGCCGAGGCCGTGCACGAAGCCGCCGCACAGACCTTGAGCGAGTACGGCAGGGTCGACATCCTCATCAACAATGCCGGTATCGTCACCGGTAAACCTGTGTTGGAAACGACCGACCGTGACGTGCAGCGTTCTTTCGAGGTGAACACGATTGCCCACTATCGTACGGTTCGCGAGTTCTTGCCGGGTATGATTGCACGAGACCGGGGTTCGGTGGTGACTATCGCTTCGGCTGCTGGGCTGGTTGGGGTGCCGCGCCTGAGCGACTACAACGGTTCCAAGTTCGGGGCGGTCGGTTTCGCGCAATCCTTGCGTGAGGAGCTGCGCCACATGGGTTCTCACGTCCACACGTTGCTGTACTGCCCGTATTACATTTCGACCGGGATGTTTGCCGGCGTGAAAACGAAGTTCTCTTTGGTTTTGCCCATCCTCACCCCGGAAAAAGTCGCTACTCAGGTCTTGGACGCAATCGACAAAGGTACCCAGTTTAAGGTCCATCCCCCGATTGTGCGCCTGGTACAAATTTTGCAAGCATTCCCGGTACCTTTCATGGACGCAATGGTGGAATTCTTCGGCGTCGCCGACACAATGAATGAGTTCACAGGTCGCGCCGGCGACGCTACGAAGTAGCGTCAAATCGGCGCGATAACAGTGTGGAGGCGTTAAGAAACGGTGCTGGTGCACCGTTTCAGGCGAAGCACCACAAAACCTATCCCGCCGACGCTACGAACAGAAACAAGCCTGACTACTGGAGCCGATTAATCTGGAGGTGGGCAAACTCAACTAGGGCGTGTTTGACTTTGCCGTCGGGAATGTTTTGCAAATGCGCCAAGGCGCGTTCCACCCATTCTCCTGCCAGACGCTTTGTTTCCGCCGTCGCCGGGTGCGCTGCCAATTGGGCTACCACCTTGGCTAAAACGGCGTCGTCTTGCAGGGAGTCCGTATCGCCAATCGCTTTCAACAAGGCCCGGTCGGACTCGGTGTCCCGGCCGTCCTGCACGGTCTTTTCCAGCAGCAGGACGGGCAGGGTCTTCGTGCCGTCGCGCAGGTCAGCCCCTGGTGTTTTCCCGCTTTGAGCCTCGGTGGCCTGCAAATCCAGCACATCATCAGCAATCTGGAACGCCACACCCAAATCCTCACCAAACTGGGTCACTGCCGAGACCGTAGCCGCATCGCAGCCGGATAGCTCCGCCCCGTACAGCGCCGCGCAGCCGATTAGCGCGCCGGTTTTGTCCCGCAGCACGTCAATATAGAACTCGATGGGGTCATCGTCATCTCCGGGACCGAAAATGTCGTGCATTTGCCCCAGGCATAACCGCTCGAAAGTTTGGGAATGCTGCGCCACAATGGTGGGCCCGAGTTCAGAAACCAGCAGGGAGGCACGGGCAAAAATCAAGTCCCCCGCCATCACCGCCAGGGTGTTCGTCCACTGCACGTGCGCCGCGCGTACCCCGCGGCGCATGGTCGCTTCGTCCATCAAATCGTCGTGGTACAGCGAAGCCAAGTGGGTCAACTCCACCGCCACCGCGGCTTGCTTAACCTTGGTGGACACCGGCTGATTCGGGGCTCCCAGCTGAGAAATCAGCAGGGTCAGCAGGGGACGCATCCGTTTCCCACCCGCGGCTCGCAGGTGGGAAACCAGCTCTGAGGTGTTTTCTCGCTGCGTCTGGGTTTCCCGCACCAGCATCTGTTCGACATCATCCAAGGCTTCCAGGAGTTTCGTTTCCAGCGAGCCCGGCGTCTGCAGGACAGAGTCAGTCGGGACCGGGTATTGCGTGGCGGCCAGTTTTTTACTCACGTGTCCAAGACTATGCGCCCAGGGTAAACAACGCCAAAAGCGGCTGGCTGGCTACGCCCAACGCGATGGTGGCCAACGCACACAGCACGATGACGCACTTGGTCAAGCCGTCGCCAGCCGAGATGGTGGCGGTGTCCGAACCGGGTTCGGTAAAGAACATCCGCATGATGACCCGGAAGTAAAAGAACGCGGTCACAACAGAGGCCAGCAAACCAATCAGAACCAGGATGCCGTTGGCGGGATCCGCAGCCAAACCTGCCTCGAACACGACGAATTTTCCGATGAATCCGCCGGTCAGAGGGATGCCCGCAAAGCTCAGCAGGAAGATAGCCATCGCGGCTGCCATCGCCGGGTGCTTGCGTCCCAGACCGTCCCAAGAGCTCAGCGCCGAAGCCTCCCCACGCACCGTGCCTTCTGCGTCCTCGTCACGCACGATCGAAACGACCGCAAAAGCGCCGATGGTGGCGACACCGTAAGCCAAGACATAAAAGACTATGGAAGTGAATGCGCTGTTCGTAGGCCCGAACAAGGCAATCATGATGAAACCTACGTGCGCAATCGAAGAGTAAGCCAACATCCGCTTCACGTCAGTTTGGACGATGCCCAGGAAGGTGCCCACCACGATGGTCGCAATGATGACTATCCACATGAGGACCACGAAGTCCCAGCTCAGCTGCGCGTAGAGGAAACTGTACAAGTGCAGCAGGGCTCCGAAAGCAGCGACTTTCACCCCGGCCGCCATGAAGCCAGAAATCGGCGAGGGCGCGCCTTGATAAACATCGGGAGCCCAGGCGTGGAACGGCACGGCGGAAACCTTAAAGAACAAGCCTACCAGCAGCATGGCTCCGCCGGTCAGGAGCATCCAGTCCAAGCCCGGATTCAAAGACACGGCGCTGGACATCTCCACTAGGTTCAAGGTTCCGGTGTAACCGTAGAGCATAGTGATACCCATCAGGAAGAATGCCGAAGCAAAAGCGCCGAGGATAAAGTATTTCAGACCGGCTTCCTGGCTCAGCAGGCGACGACGCCGACCCATCGCGCTCATGATGTAGAGCGGCAAGCTCATCAGCTCCAGCGCCACGAACAGGGTCAACAGGTTCCCCGAGCTGATAAAGGCCATCATGCCGCCCAGCGAGTAGAGGAACAAGGCGTACATTTCCGTGCGCTGGTAGCGAATCTTAATCGCGTAGTCCTCCTGGGACGAGCCGGGGGTGTCAGCCGCCTGGGGAGCAAACGAGCCGTCGTTCGGGGTAGAGCGGTCAATGACCACGATAGCCGCCAACAACCCGACAACCAGCAAAACCAGCTGAAAACCCAGCGAAATCTGATCCTCGAGCAGGGTTCCCGCCGCAATTTGGCGCGCCCCTTGCTGACCGACCACGGTGAAACGCCAGGCGACCAGGATAATCGCTGCAATGATGCCACCAAGGGTCAGAAAAGCGTTGACGCTTTTACGGAAGCTAGGCCAGGGGAAAGCCTCGATGAGGGTCGCCAACACGGCGGCACCCAGCAGGACTAACAAGGGGCTTAGTGCATCCCATTCCACCACGGGGCTAACCTCCAAGGTTTTCATAATCACCGGAAGAATCGCGTTCATTTGGCGCCTCCTTCGCTCGTGGCTAAGACGGCCGGGGCAGACGCCAACCCGCTGCTAGACACCGCTTGATACATGAGGGCAGCGTCGGGCTTAATCAGATCCAAGGTCGGTCCGGGCAAGACACCCAAACCGAACATCGCCAACACTAGGGGAACCATGATGAACTTTTCTCGCCAGTTCAAATCCTTGGCTTCGCGTACCGCGCCGTCAATCGGCCCGGTAAACACATTCAGGTAAGGCACCAGCAAGTAAACCGAAGCCAGCACCACGCCCAAGATAGACAGGATTGCGGCCGCGATGTTCATCTTAAACGTGCCGACCAGAATCAAGTATTCGGGCAGGAAACCGGACAGGCCGGGCAGCGCGATAGCCGCCAGCCCCGACACCAGGAACAAGCCTGCCAAAGTCGGGGTGACCCGCTGGAAACCGCGGTAGGCCGCGATTTCTTGGGTGCCGCCGCGGGTGGTCAGCCAGCCACTCAACAGGAACAAGCCGGCGATAGAGACCCCGTGGGCGACCATGTAGAGCATGGCGCCCTCGATAGCGGTCTGGGAGCCAATGTAGAGTGCCAACACCATGAACCCGAAGTGGCTCACGGAAGTGAAGGACACCAAACGCAGCAGGTCCTTTTGCGAAATCGCCGCCAGCGCCCCCCACAGAATCGAGATGACCGCCAGCACCACAATGACCGGCGCAACTTTGGCGGAGGCCGCGGGGAACAGCTGCCAGCAGAACATAATCATGCCCCAGGTACCGACCTTGTCTAGGACACCCACCAGCAGCACGGAAGTGCCGCCGCGGGCGACCGCCGCCGTGGAAGGCAGCCAGGTGTGCACCGGCACCATTGGCGCCTTGATTGCGAAAGCAATGAGGAAAGTCGTCATAATCCACATCTCGGCTGCCCCGGGGTGGAAGTTCCCGGAGGTCAGGTAATCCATGTGGAAAGCTCGGTCCCCGCCGCCGGAATACACGTACACGCCGATAACGCCGAACAGCATGACCAAACCGCCCACCAGGGAATACAGCACGAACTTGATGGCGGCGTGGCGACGCACTTGGGCATCTCCGTTACCGTAACGGCCCACCAGGAAGTACAGCGGAATCAGCATCCCTTCAAAGGCGATATAGAACAGCAGCAGGTCACGGGCGGCGAACAGCAGCACCATGAAGGATTCCAAAGCCAGGATGAGGGCGGCGTATCCAGCTGCCGCGTTCGAGTCGGTGTCGTCCCGCCAGGAGGCCAGAATGACCAGAGGCGTCAGGGCGGTGGCGAGGATAATCATCACCATGCCCAGCCCGTTGACGCCCAGCGCCCAAGACAGGCCAATCGCGGGCATCCAAGCGTAGGACTCGCCCAGTTGGAAAGCTCCCGGCGTTTTCGGGGCGAAGTCATAGCTGGTGAACAGGGCCACCAGCACGCCCGCCAGGACCGCAGTGGATACGGCGAGGGAAACTTCCCGGCCGATGGAACGCAGCCAGGGGATGAGCCAGATTGCCAGGGCAAACCCCATCGGAATGCACACCAGCAAGGACAACCACGGGAAACCAGCCGTTGTCGGAATAGTTGTTTGAGTCAAAACCATGTTCATCCTTTGTTTACCTCACAGCCTTGTCGCCAATACCAAGACAAGAGCCAAAACTGTGCCGAACAGGGTCCAGCCAGCGTAGCGGCGCGGGGAGCCGGAGTGGGCCAGCGCCCCAACTTTACCGAGCCAGAGCGAAAGCCGACCGGAGCCTTCCACGATGCCGTCGATGACCGCCCGGTCTGCCACCGCCACCCCGGAGGACAGCGCCAGCGTGGGGACAATCGCGACCTTTTCGTTGACGGCGTCTTGGTAGAGGTCCTCGCGGGCCGCCATGATGAAGGCGTTGGCTTCGGGCACGGCCTTTTCGACCGGACGTTTCATGAACAGCGCCCAAGCGGTGACCACACCGATGATGACGACCGCCAGGGTCAAACCAATCAGCAGGGCTTCGGGCATAACCGGCTCGCCGTGTTCGACCATTTGACCGCGGGTTCCGATATTCACGATGGGGTTCAACCACGTCACGAACAGGTTGCCTACCGAGAGCAGGCCGCCGAGCGCAATGGAGAACACGGACAGCACTAAGAGCGGAATGGTCATCCACGGACCAGCCTCGTGCGGATGCACCGGGGCGCCCTCCGCTTCGGTGGTCCAACGAGCCTCACCGTGGAAGATGAGGAAGAACAGGCGGGACATGTAGAAAGCGGTGATACCGGCGCCGACCAAGGCGACGAGACCGAATACCCAGGGGTACCAGGCCCCGAAGTTCGGGTTGGGCAGGAAGGCCGCCTCGATGATTTTGTCCTTGGAAAAGAACCCGGAGAACGGCGGGATTCCTAGGATGGCCAGCCAGCCGATGAAGAACGCGAACCAGGTAATCTTCATGACCTTGAACAGCCCGCCAAAACGGCGAATGTTGACCTGTTCGCTCATCGCGTGCATGACCGCACCGGCAGACAGGAACAGCTGAGCCTTGAAGAACCCGTGGGTAATGAGGTGGAAGATGGCGAATGCCCAGCCGACTGGCCCCAGGCCCGCCCCCAGCATCATGTAACCGATTTGGCTCATGGTAGAGGCCGCCAGGACCTTCTTCATGTCGTCTTTCGCACACCCGACGATGGCTCCGAACAGCAGGGTGATAGCCCCGATAATGGCTACGACCAGGGACGCGACCGGGGTTTGAGTATAGATAGCACCGGAACGAACCATCAGGTACACGCCGGCCGTCACCATCGTGGCGGCGTGAATCAGCGCGGACACCGGGGTCGGGCCGGCCATAGCGTCACCCAGCCAAGCTTGGAGGGGGAACTGGGCGGATTTACCGCAGGCCGCCAGCAACAGGAACAGACCAATCGCGGTGGCCCAACCCGGCTGCAGCGTAGCGCCCAACACGTCGGCGAAATCCACGGAGCCGACCACGGCGAACATCGACATCATCGCCAGCAGCAGCCCCAGGTCGCCTACGCGGTTCATGATGAAAGCCTTGTTCGCGGCCAAAGCGTTGTTGTGGACTTGGTTCCAGAAACCAATCAGCAGGTAGGACGCCAAACCGACGCCTTCCCAACCGACGAACGTCACCAGGTAAGAGCTGCCCAGTACCAGGGTCAGCATGGAGGCCACGAAGAAATTCAGGTAGGCAAAGAAACGGCGTCGGTCAGGGTCGGCCGCCATGTATCCCACCGAATAGATGTGGATGAGGCCACCGACGAACGTCACCAGCATCACGAACGAGATGGACAGCGGATCCAACAGCAGACCGAAGCTCACGTTCACTTCCGAACCGGGCAGCCAGTTCCATACCGTCAGGCTTTGCGCGCGGGTTTCGGGGGAGCGTCCCAGCATATCCGCCAGAATGACCACGCCAATCACGAAGGAAGCCCACGGCGCCAGCATTCCCAGGTAGTGTCCCCAGGAATCCACGCGACGTCCCGCAATGAGCAGGAACATGGAACTGACGAAAGGAATGGCAATCATCAGCCAGGCGTATTGAGCCATGCCGGTGGCGGCTCCGAATTCCAGAACCGCGCCGCTAGCCAGCCCGTTGACAAGATTGAAAGTTTGCAACATATTTTCCTTTCCCCCTTAGCCGTTCAACAGGTTGAAGTCATCGAGGGAGGTGGTGCGCCGGGAGCGGAACAGCGACACGATTAGGGCCAATCCAACCACAACTTCCGCCGCCGCCACGGTCATCACAAAGAAGGCCAGGACCTGGCCGGTCATGTTGGCGTTGGCTTCTCCCAGAGCCACCAGCGCGATATTGCACGAGTTCAGCATGATCTCCACACCCATCAGGGCGATCACTGCGGAACGGTGGAGCAGCACGGTCAGGGCGCCCACAGCAAAGAGGCCCAGGGCCACGAATACCAGGAACATCACGTTCATGCGTTTTCTCCTTCTTTCGTGGCTTCACCAGGTTCGGTGTGGCCCTCAATAGTTTTGTCAAGCGGCTTTTCCAGTTCCGCCGTCATGTCGGGAGCGCCCGGTCCGGGCATTCCCGCCGCGCCGGAACGCGCGACCAGTGTGGAGGTTTTCGCTCCGTGCAAGCTCACGTCGCCGCGGATTTCGGCCGCCAAAGCGCGAGCCGTCCACGGCGAGGCTTCCCCAAGCGAACGTTCTTCGCCACGAACCCGCACCACGCGCGGCACCGATTCCGGCACCGGACGCTGGGTTTCGCCGCTGATAGCCGGCACGTCCAACGCGTTGGTTTCGGCATAAACACCCGGCGGCACCGTCTGGCCCAGGACATGACCGGTCTCCCGGTAGGCTTTCATCCGCTGCTTCACCAGGAAAGCCTGGGTCAAGCGCGGCAGCAGCGCCTCGGAGTGGGTCAGGCTCATCGCCCCGACCGCGGCCACAATCAGCAGGGTGGCAATCATTTCCAGCGGAGCATAGTAAGTGTTGATGACTTCGGTGGCCAGCTGGACCGGATTCGGATCCCCGCTGGGCTGCGCCGGAGCCCCGTTCACCGTGGTGTTCGCGGCCGCGACTATCGCCATAATCCCGAAGGCGATGGCCAACAGTACCGACACCGCGACGGTCACGACTTTGGAATCTCGCGGCGAGTCCACGGCTTGCACCCCCACCAACATAATGACGAACAGGAACATCATCATGATGGCTCCGGTGTAAACCACAATCTGGACCGCGCCCAGGAACTCGGCACCAACCGAAAAGTAGAGACCCGCCACACACACCATCATGGCGACCATGTAAACCGCGGCGTGAACAGCTCGATTCGACAACGCGACACCCAAAGCCGCAATCAACGCCAGAGCAGAACACGCCACCACGAAGATTGTCTGACCGGTGCCCATCTCGGGTAAGGCCGCGGCCGCTTGCAGCAAGTGGCTCATGCTTTCACCTCCTGTGCCGGTTTCCCGGCGCTGGCCAAGGAGGCATCATGCGGACGGCGACTCGCGACCCAGTCAATCTGGTCGGGGGTCGGGCCGGTGACGCTTCCGTTGTAGTAATCCATGTCAGAAGTGCCTGACGCCATCGGGTGGGGCGTGTCGAGCATTCCGGCATCCAAAGGAACCAACAGGCGGTCCTTTTCAAAAATCAAATCCTCGCGGTTGTCGTCCCAAATCTCGTAATCGTTGGACATCGTGAGGGCCCGCGTCGGGCAGGCTTCGATGCACATGCCGCAAAAGATGCAGCGCAGATAGTTGATTTCGTAGACCCGCCCGTAACGTTCGCCGGCACTGTACTGTTCCTCCGGGGTGTTCGAGGCGGCCTCCACATAAATCGCGTCAGCCGGGCACGCCCAAGCGCACAGTTCACAGCCCACGCACTTTTCCAAGCCGTCCGGATAACGATTCAGCTGGTGGCGTCCGTGGTAGCGCGGCTGGGTCGGCACCTTTTCGAAGGGGTACTGTTCGGTGACGTAGGGGCGGAAGAAGTTGCGGAACGTGACCCCGAAACCGGCGACTGCTTTCAGCGACTCCGCGATGGGGCCTTTTTTCTTACGTTGCCACAGTTGCGGATCCGCGTCCGCGGTGGGGGCAGGACCGGCACCGGTGGCGTTTTCCGGTTCGTCAGGGGAGGCCACCAAATTGTTGTCAGAAGTTTCTGCGCTCATTTTTCTTCCTTTCCGCCCGTGATGGCTGTCTCAGCCGGGGTGTTGGGAGTAACTTTCAAGAGTCCAGAACGCGGACTGGGGGGCAGCTCCTGTCCGGGCAGGGGCGGGACCGGGAATCCGTCCGCCATCGGGTCAAAGGGTTTAGCCACGGGCGGTTTCGCTTTCTTGATGGGAATCAGCATCACGATGACCAGCAGCACCACGCAGACCACAGCCACCGCAATCATGATTTGTTGCGAGTTGAAGCCGAAGAACACGGGCAGAGCCTTTATCCACGCCACTGCCATCATCCACACGAAGCCGATGGGAATCAAGATCTTCCAGCCGAGGTTCATGAACTGGTCGTAGCGGAAACGCACCTGGGTGCCGCGAACCCACACGAAAATCCAGAATAGGAACCACACCTTGAGCGTGAACCACAGAATCCCCCACCACGGAGACCCGGTGACGGGGTTCATGAAGTCCCACGGCCACGGCGCTTTGTAGCCACCCAGGAACATGGTCACCGCGACGGCGGAAACATTAAAGATGTTGATGTATTCGGCCAGGTAGTACCAGGCGAAGTTCATTCCCGAGTATTCGGTTTGATGCCCGGCGACCAGCTCGCTTTCGCATTCGGTCAGGTCGAACGGCAGACGGTTCGTTTCCCCGAAAGAAGCGATGAGATAGACGATGAAGGCGGGCAACAGTCCCAGCAGCCAACTCGGATCCTTTTGCGCCTCCACGATTTCGGAGGTGGACATGGAACCAGCCATAATGAACACGCTGACCAACGCGGTGCCCATCGCCAGTTCGTAGGAGATAACTTGAGCCGTGGAACGCACCGAACCCAGCAGCGGGAACGGAGAGTTCGCTGACCAGCCGCCCAGGACAATCCCATAGATACCGACGGCGGAAATCGCCAACACAATCAAGGTGGCGACCCCGGAGTCAAACAACTGCAGCGGCGTGGATATTCCGCCAATCGTCACGTTCGGACCGAAAGGAATCAGCGCGAAGATGGCGAAAGCCGTGAATGCCACCAGAATCGGGGAAATCAAGTAAATCAGGGTGTCGGCACCCTTGAGACGGAAGTTTTCTTTGAACACCATCTTGCCGGCATCCGCAACCGCCTGGAGCAGACCGAGCGGGCCACGCACGTTCGGACCGGGACGGGTTTGAATACGACCCAAACCACGGCGCTCCACCCACAGTGCCAAGAGCACATAGAGAATCAGCGTCACGATGAGAATCAGGGCTTTAATCAGGGAAATCCACCAGGTTTCCTGGCTGAAGTCAGCCCCTTTCGGAGCCGCCGCCCCGGCGGGCCACAAGTCAGCTCCCATAACGGTCAGGATAGGAATCAATGTGTACATGATGGTTACGCCTCCGCTGCTTTCAAGCTAACAAGCTGGCCGTAAGCCGAACCCAAGGTTTCGTGAACCAGGGATCCGGGGGAACATTCCGGCATCCACACGACCCGCTCCGGCATGTCCGTAAGCACCACCGGCAGGGTCAAGGCACCTTTCGGTCCCGTAATCTTGGCAAAGTCGGTGATGCCGTTTTCCCGAGCGGTTTCCGCGCTCATGCGCACCACTGGAACTCTGGCGGTTCCCGCCAAGTACGGCTCACCGTCCTGGCAGCGCCCCGCGTCCAGCAGCGGCTTCCAGGTGATGACCAGGGCCTGACCGGCCTCGGGCGGGACAATGGGAGGATCCTCACGGAACGGTGCCCCCAGACGAATGCCTTGCCAGGGACCCAACTCCTCGTACTCGTGCAAAATAGCGGCCAGAGAGTCCAGCCCCAAGTCGTAGCCCGCGGCCTTACCCAACAGGTTCATGACCTTCCAGTCCGGCAGTGCGTGGGACGCCAAAGCCTGACCGAAAGGACGCAACCGGCCTTCCCAGTTGATGAAAGTTCCGCTCTTTTCGTGCGGCGGCGCCACCGGCAGCACGACATCGGCGTACTGGGTAATCTCGGTCTTGCGCACTTCCAGCTGGATGACGTGCTTCACGCCTTTGAGGACTTCCCGTGTTCCGTCCGGGTCCTCCAGGTCGCGCAGGTCCACCCCGCCCATCACCATGGTGGTGCCGGGCAGGAACTGTTCCCAAGCCTCGGGGGTCAACATGCACCGGAAACACAGCGGCAGATTCTCGTGCAGCGGCTCCTTGAGATCCCAAGCCGCATCGATGTCAGCACGAGCCGCCGGGTCGGTCACTAGGCGGCCACGCGGCAGCAGACCGGGGAAACAGCCCGCTTCGATAGCGGCACGCGAACCGGCACGCCGCGGTATCCACGCCCAGGAGGCGTTGGTGGCATCAGCCAAGCGCGCGGCATACTCCAGCTCGTCAACGACCAAGCTGGCGCGTTCTCCCATCAGCACCAGCGAGCCGGGCTGGCTCAGAGATTCCTTCACCCACGCAAACTCGCCTTTACCATCGATGATGTCTTTCAGGATTTGGAGTTGCTCCCCCGGCTGGTTTTGCACCAGGGTGGCTCCGAGTTTGCGCGCGCCGTCGCTCAAGAATGAGGCGAGGGTGGCGACCTTCGTGCCGTGGTTTTGCGTAGCTTTGCGCAGCCGCAGGAACAGGGTGGCGCATTCGTCCTCCGGTTCCAGATCGACCAGGAACACAAACGGCGCTTTTTCAACGTCTTGGTAGGTCACTTCCAGGGGACGCCCTGCGACCCGCATTCTGATGAAGTTCACTTCGTCCATGCGGAAGTCCCGCGAGCGCGCATCCACGATGTTCGATTTGCCCACCACGTGAGCGAACTTGCCCCAAGCGTAGTAGTCCTCGAGGGTGAGGTGCTCGCCGGGGAAGAACGTGACCTCCGAGTTTTGCGCCGATTCTGTGACATAAGCGGCGGCCCTAGAGAGGGCGGTGCCCCAGTCAGTTTCCTCCAGCTCGCCCGCGTCGTTGCGTACCATCGGGCGAGTCAAGCGGTCGGTGGAGGACTGCCACGCGAAAGCGTAACGATCCTTGTCAGAAATCCATTCCTCGTTGACTTCGGGATTATCCCCCGCCAAGTGGCGCAGCACCACTCCGCGGCGAGCGTCGACCCGGATTTCTGCCCCGCTGGCGTCCTGGTCAGTAATCGAGGGGGTCGAGATGAGGTCGTGGGGACGCGCCCGGAAACGGTAGGAGGCGTTCGTGAGCGCGCCGACCGGACAAATCTGGGTGACGTTGCCGGAGAAGTACGAGGCGAAACGTCGACCGGACACGTCGCGGTGCGCCACGTCCGGGTTACCCGAATGCATCGAACCGATGATGCCAGGCTCCCCGCTCGGGCCGGTCATAGATTCACAAGGGGTAACGGTAGCGCCGTCCGGGTTGGCCTCCTCGTCATAAATCCCCAACACCTGCGTGTCGAAAGAACCGATGTTCTCGCCCATAAAGAAGTGGTGATCGCATGGAGAGGAACCGCCGCCCCGCCCTTGGAGGTCCAAGAACGCATCACCGGCGATTTCCTTACCGAAACGCACGCAACGCTGGCACAGCACGCAGCGGTCCCGATCCAGCAGAATCTCGGAAGTCAGACGCACCGGCTTGGGCCAGACACGCTTGTTATCGGTGAAACGCGAGGTCGGGTTGCCCTCCATGAACGTCTGGTTCTGCAGCGGGCATTCCCCGCCCTTGTCACAAACCGGGCAGTCCAGCGGGTGATTGACCAGCAGGAACTCCAGAATACCGTTTTGAGCTTTGGCCGCGACCTCGGAGGTGAACTGGGTGTAAATCTCCATCCGGTCCGAACAGGTGGTCGAACAGGCCGGCATCGGTTTAGGCATCTTGGCGACCTCGCCTTGCCGGTTGGGCATAGCTACCTCAACCAGGCACGCGCGGCACGCCGCCACCGGTTTCAGCAACGGGTGGTCGCAGAAGCGCGGCACGTAGACTCCTGCCATCTCGCAAGCCCGAATCGCCAGGGTGCCTTTGGGCACTTCCAGGGGCTTGCCGTCAACTTTGATATTGACCATTTGCACTTCGTCGCTCATTTATTTACCTGCCTCGCCCGATGCCTCGTGGTAATACACGCTGCGTTCGTAGGGGAACAACTCCCAAGCCGGGGTTGTGTAGCCTTTTTCAAACTCGTCACGGAAACGCTGAATGCCCGACTTTACCGGCGTGATGGCCGCGTCGCCCAGCGCGCAGAAACAGCGCCCGCCAATCTCGGAAGTAATCGACAGCAGCTTGTCCACGTCGCCGACCTCGCCTTTACCGGCTTCGAGGCGGTGCATGATTTGCTTCATCCAATAGGTGCCTTCCCGGCACGGGGTGCATTTGCCGCAGGATTCATGCTGATAAAAGTCTATCCAGCGAGTCATGACGCGCACGACCGAAGTCGTTTCGTCAAACACTTGAATAGCGCGGGTGGCCAGCATCGACCCGGCGGTGACGACTTCCTCATAAGTCAGGGGAACATCGAGTTCTTCGGGGGTAAAGATAGGTGCCGAGGAACCCCCCACCGCCCAAAACTTTAGGTCATGACCGGAGCGCATTCCGCCGCAGTATCCCAACAGTTGACGCATCGTGATTCCGAACGGTGCCTCAAACTGGCCGGGGTGGGCGACATGGCCGGAAATCGAGAAGATCCCGTGTCCTTTGGACTTTTCCGTACCCATCGAGGCGTACCAGTTATCCGAATACTTAAAGATGCCGGCGACCTGGGAAATCGTCTCGACGTTGTTGATGACGGTGGGACGGGCGTACAAGCCCTGGGCAGCCGGGAACGGGGGCTTCAACCGCGGGTGTCCGCGCCGACCTTCCAGCGAATCCAAAAGGGCGGTTTCCTCACCGCAGATGTAGGCTCCTGCCCCGGAGTGGGCGGTAATCTTGAGGTCGCCCAGCAGTCCTGCCTCGGTAGCTTCCCGGATAGCGGCCAGCAGCCGGCGCAGCGGGTGGGTCACTTCTCCGCGCAGATACACGAAAGCGTGTTCACAGCGAATCGCGCGGGAACAAATCGCCATCCCCTCGATGAGGGCGTGCGGGTTCGCCATGATTTGTGGAATATCCTTGCAGGTCCCCGGCTCGGACTCGTCAGCGTTCACCGTCAGGTAACGCGGCAAACCGTCATCGGGAGGCAGGAACGACCACTTCAAACCCGCGGGGAAGCCCGCGCCACCACGGCCGCGCAGCCCGGAGTTCTTCACGGCGGCCAACACATCGGCGGGATCCATCGAGTTGGCCTTTTCCAGACCCTTGTAGCCCCCACGAGCCCGGTAAGCTTCCAGGGTCCAAGACCGGTCCATGCCCCACATATCCGACAAAATCGGGGTCAGCGGCACCTCGCCACCAGGAATGTCCGTCAGGTTCAGTTCACTCATGACTACTCACCTTCCTTCGGTTCGGGAGCGGACCAGCCCGGGTCGCTGGGGATTCCCCAACCTTTTTCTGCGGCGATACGCTTGCCCAGCAGGGTGGGAACACCGGCGGATTCGCCCTCGTCGACCAGTCCGTCTTCGAAACCAGCCAAGAGGTGTTCGTTTTCTTTGAATGTCGGGACGTGATTCGGGCCGCGGGTCGGCTGCACCGGGTTGCCCGCACGCAAATCGTCAACGAGTTTCACGGCCGATTGCGGGGTTTGGTTATCGAAGAATTCCCAGTTCACCATGACGACGGGGGCAAAGTCGCAGGCAGCGTTACATTCAATCGCTTCCAAGGTAACTTTCCCGTCCGCGGTCGTTTCCCCGTTACCAATGCCCAAGTGGTCACACACGGTTTCCCAAATTTCGTCGCCACCCATGACGGCGCACAGCGACGTGGTACACACCCCCACGTTGTATTCCCCGTTGGGACGGCGCTTGTACTGGGTATAGAACGTGGCGACCGCCGAAACTTCCGCGGGGCTGATGCCCAACAGTTCGGAGCACAGCTCGATACCGTTGGCGGACACGAAGCCGTCCTCAGACTGCACCAGGTGCAGCAACGGCAGCAGCGCCGAACGCGAATGCCCCTCGGGGTAGCGAGAAATAATCTCTCGGCCCTCGCGAACCAGACGCGCTTTGACGTCCTCGGGATACGGTTTCATCGATCCACACCTCCAAACACCGGGTCAATCGTGCCGATTGACACCACCAAGTCAGAAATCAAGCCGCCCTCGCACATCATGGAGGCAGATTGCAGGTTTGCATAAGAGGGGTCGCGGAAGTGCGCCCGATAAGGCCGGGTGCCGCCGTCGGTCACCAGGTGCACGCCCTGTATGCCCTTGGCATGTTCAATCTGGGCGTAAACCTGACCGGGCGGAATCCGGAACCCTTCGGTCACCAGCTTGAAGTGGTGAATGAGTTCCTCCATCGAATGCCCCATAATATGCGACACGTGCTCCGGGTCCTGGCCTTGGCCGTCCGCGCCGATGGTCAGCTTGGAGGGGTAAGCGAACTTGGGGTCGGCAATCATGACCGGCTCACCCTCGCTTTGCTCCAAACGATCCAGCACCTGGTAGACAATGCGCAGGGACTGGTACATTTCCGCGAAACGCACCTCGGTACGCGTGTAGCAGTCGGAATGGTCGCGGGTGGGAACATCGAAAATGTAAGTCTCGTACCCGCAGTAGGGCTGCAGCTTGCGCATATCCAGCGGCAAACCACCCGCTCGCAGGCACGGACCGGTCAGGGACAGCGCCATCATGGTGGACAGCGGTAGCCACCCCACGTTCTTCATACGGCCGATAAAAATCGGGTTGGCCATAATCAAGTCCTGCATTTCGCCAATGTCACGTTTCACCAGCGGGAGCTTTTCACGAATCATGTCGATGGTGTCGTCCAGCAGGTCGTTGGACACGCCGCCGGGCCGCATGTAGGTGTTGTTCATGCGCAGGCCAGTAATGTGTTCAAAAATCCGCAGGATTTCTTCACGAGCCCGGAACCCGGTGGTCAGCATGGTCGTCGCACCCAACTCGTTCGCGCCGGTGCCGATAGCGACCAGGTGCGAAGCAATCCGGTTCAGCTCCATCAACAGCACCCGGATTTCGCTGGCCCGCCGGGGTACCTGATCCGTTACCCCCATAGCTTTTTCGACAGCCAGACACCAGGCGACTTCCGTAAAGAACGGCGCCACGTAGTCCATGCGGGTACAGTAGGCCACACCCTGGTTATAAGTGCGGAATTCCATGGATTTTTCAATGCCGGTATGCAGGTAGCCGGTGCCTAGGCGGCAATCCTTAATCGTTTCGCCTTCCAGCTCTACCACTACGCGCAGCACGCCGTGAGTCGAGGGGTGCACCGGACCCAAGTTGACGGCAATCCGGTCATTGTGAGCCGACTCGAGATCAGCCGCCATCGCGGCCCATTCCCCGTCCTGAACGGAAAACTCCGGCATTCCCGGCACATATTCGCCAGCTCCCGCCGTGGCATGAACATTTTGCGTTTTTGCCTCTGGGTTCATAGTTTCGGTACTCAACTGTAGCTCCTCCGCGTGTCAGCAGGCGGGACGGTGCCGCCTTTGAATTGCACTGGGATGCCGCCCAGCGGATAGTCCTTACGCTGCGGGTGTCCGACCCAATCGTCGGGAAGCAGGGACCGGGTCAAGGCCGGATGGCCGGTAAAGATGATGCCCATCATGTCGAAAGTTTCCCGCTCGTGCCAGTTGTTTCCGGGGTATATATCCACGATGGAGGGGACCTTCGGGTCGTCTTCGGGAGCCGCAGTCTCGATGCGCAGGTTGTGGTTGTGGGTCACGCTGATGAAGTGGTACACGGCGTGCAGTTCCCGCCCGGTGTCGTGCGGGTAATGCACCCCGGACACGCCCATGCACAGCTCAAAGCGCAAGTCCTGGTCGTCACGCAGCGCTTTTGCGACCGTCACCAGGTGCTCGCGGGCGACGTGAATCGTCAACTCACCGTGGGAAACGACGACCCGGTCTATGGCAGTGAGAGGATCCACCCCGGCCTCACGCAAGTCCTCCTCCAGGTAGTCCACGCAGTCGTCGAACCAGCCCCCGTAAGGTTTCGGAGACTGCCCGGGCATCATGACTTCCCGGTGCAACTGACCGTAACCGGAAACGTCGCCGGTGCCGTGAACCCCGAACGGGTTGTCGCGCACCCCCAGGGATTCGCCGCGAGGATTGGCGTACTGGGGCAGTTTCGGCTCCAGCTCGCCCTCCGGGGCGGCTTGCAAATCTTGAGTTTCTTCGCTCACGCCATCAGTCCCTTCATGTCGTTCAACGAGGCCGCCTGTAGCGCCGCGGCTTCCGCCTTGCGGATGGCTTCCTCACGATTCTTGCCCAAAGGATCTACCTTGATGTGGTCGCGCAAGCTCAGCAACGCCCCCAGCAGCATTTCCGGACGCGGCGGGCAACCCGGCAGGTAGATGTCTACTGGCACCACGTGGTCACAGCCCTGCACCACAGCGTAGTTATTGAACACGCCGCCGGAAGAAGCGCAAGCCCCCATCGAGATGACCCACTTCGGGTCGGCCATCTCGTCATATACGTTGCGCATGATGGTGGCCATCTTGTGCGAGACACGACCCGAAACCAGCATCACGTCAGCGTGACGCGGGGAGGAACGGAACACTTCCGAACCGAAACGGGCAATATCGAAACGCGAGGCCGCGGTCGCCATCATCTCAATAGCACAGCACGCCAAACCCATCGTGACGGGCCAAATCGAGAGGGCGCGAGCAAAATCAGTGAGCTTTTCCGGCAAGGCCGCCAAGCCGTCAGAATCTTGATCCAACATTTTATGGTTTCCTCCAAAATACTTGGAACGGTTTAGTTCCAGTCAAAGCCGCGACGGGCCCACACATAGATAAAGGGCACTGCCAGCAGTTCCACGAAAGTCATCATGACGAACATGCCGAACTTTCCTTGCTGGAAAAAGGAAATCGCCCAGGGGTAAAGAAAAACCACCTCGATGTCGAAAACGATAAACATCATGGCGGTTAGGTAGTACTTAACCGGGAAACGCGCCTGGTTTCCGCGAGCCGGAGTGGGGTCACAGCCACATTCATACTTGGCATTCTTAACGCGGTTTGGTTTCGTGGGACCGAACAGATAACCGGACAAAACCCCAGCTAAGGCCACTACCGCGGCTACTAACAGCATTATCAGCAGCGCTACGTAAACGTTCATAGCTTCTCCATCTTTGAAAACACCTGAGTTGCCTGCCGGCACCATAACCAGCAAAATCTTCCCAAGCGAGTTGCCAGCTCCACCCTACAGTTTTTCCTCCGAACTCAGTAAATTTTGTACGAAATGCAGGATTATCGCCGAGTTTTCTTGAATTTTGCCCAATCTGTGCGCTGTAGTGCGGATTCGATTTAGGAAAAAAAGAGTTTCCTAATTGGGACTTGGGTCCCTATTGAGAGGGGGTGGCTGGCCGGTAATCGCCGCGGCCCGGCAGGTTTGTCGCGCGGATTTCCCTGCTCACTGCTGGCAACGTCCCCACCCATCCTATAAACCTGTGACGATATACCGGGAACCCGCGGGCTCCCGGTTCTCCCGGCTCTGAAATATCACGACGCGGCGACACGGGGGACACCCCCGGGGTTGAACGTCAGATTGAACCCCGAACCTCAGTGGCACTAAACAATACCCGCATCAAATTACGGTATTGCAGCTGGTGGGAGGTTCTGTGCTCTCGGGCGTAGGGCCGCGTCGGGAGTTTGCCCGCGTGCTACCCTGCTGGTTTTGGGCGCTGAGCGGTGGAACCTAGGATAGATGGGTGCTATTCGTCCACACTCGCGCTCTTGACCGCGATTTGTCCCCGGAGCTGTCCCCGATGGACGCCGCAGCGCTCCCCACGGACGGATTTTTCTTTGCTTCTCCCCCCGCACAAGGCGCCCCCCTCACGTTGGCTGCGCCAGGTTGGGGGGATTTTCCCGGTCAGGACTTTACGCCGGCTTGGCATTGGGAGGACGGCTCGGACCTGGATCGGGCCGGCGCGGCGTGGTTCCTGGTGGGACGCCACGCCCGGGTGTTTGATGAGGTGCAGCGACGCGGCACGGGCCCGGTGGCGTTTGCGTCTTTTGGTTTTAATAGCGCGGCTGCCTCGGTGTTTGTCCTGCCGTCATTCCTGGTGGGAAGCGACGAGGAGGGAGCGTGGATTACCGTGGCTTATCAGGCCGCCAGTCCCGATGAGCCTCGAGCGGCCCGATTGTATCGGGCCGCCATGGCTTGGATTAAAAACTTTCCCCACCGACAGCGCCAAGATGCACTGCAGACGCGACCCGCCGCCGTAGTGGGAAAAACGTCTTACCAGGAAAACGTCGCCGCCGCCGTGCGCGCTATCCGGGCGGGCAAAGCGGAGAAAATCGTGATGGCTCGCCCGGCCCGCTTCGAGTTTGCCGGGGAGGCTGGCGCGCAGCGGGCACGAGCAGCCGGTGGGGATTTAGCCTCCCGCCTGCGCGAACGCTACCCGACTTGCTGGATTTTCAATGTCGGAGGGCTGGTCGGAGCTACGCCGGAGATGCTGCTGGAGGCCGCCGCGGGACGGGCGCATTCGCGGGTTTTGGCGGGCACGGCGACGCCCGGCGAGGACGTGGATTTGGCTCATTCGGCCAAGAACCTGGCGGAACATCAGGTGGCGCTGCGTTCGGCGGCGGAGCCTTTGCGCCGCGTCGACCCCGATTTGGAGATGAGCGGGCCTTACCTGTTACAGCTGCCGAATCTGACCCATTTGGCTACGGATTTGCACCTGCGGGTGCCGGCGGGCAAGACGCTTTTGCACCTGGTCGCACAGTTTCACCCCACGGCGGCGGTGTGCGGGCTGCCGCGGGAGTTTGCGCGGACGTTCATCTCCCGGTTTGAAGCGGATCGCGGGCGTTACGCCGGGCCGGTCGGCTGGGTCGATGCCCAGGGCGGGGGTCAGTTGGCTTTGGCGCTGCGGTGCGCCCAGCTCGATGCGCTCGGCGTGGAGGCCTGGGTCGGGGCGGGCATCATGGCAGATTCTGACCCGGAAACCGAATGGCGGGAAACCGGCGCGAAACTGGCGCCAATCCGGGATTGCCTGGACTTGTCGGCTGATTGACCCGCGGGGCGAGTGAGACGCACCCACAACCGGAAATCGAAGCCAGGATTGACCCGCGAGGCGCGCGGGAGGATTGCCCAATCCCGTGACCTTGCCAGATGGGCAGGTAACGCGCCAATTGCAGCCCCGGCTGAGGGCATCTGCACGAACGACCGATTTCAAACCAAAATCCGCGCCACAGCACCCTTGCACATTTGCAAAACCGCTGGTAGACCCGTTTCCGACCAAATCAGGGGGCGCCAAATCGAAACGAAATCGGTCGCTCGTGCACGCCCGAGAGATTCCCCGGCGTGGATAACTAGGGGGATTTGGGCTGTAGCTGCCAATAATGGCAGCTACAGCCCAAATCCCACCTTTTATCCGCAAGAGTGACCCGAACCGGGGCGTCGGGCGCGACCGGAGCAGGGGGGCGACTCAGCGAGAGGCTGGGGGGTGAGCGTTTTGCGACAATAGTCGCGCAAAACGCGAGGGGGCACTCCCCCTTTCCGCCTCTCGCGAGCGCCCCCGCGACGAAGCGCCCCACCGACCTAGTGCCGCCGCAAGCTAAGCCACTAGCGGCGATAAGTGGCGGTCAGAGTCGCGCGCGCCAAACCGTTGAACAGGCTCATGAAGTGTACCGTGGCGTTCGTCGCGGTAGCTGGATCCAGCTCCAGGCTGGGGATTTTCAGGGCGTGAACTGCGAAAACATAGCGATGTTTCCGGTCCCCCGCCGGCGGAAACGGGCCGTCGTAAGCAAAAACCCCAGTATCGTTACGAATATGAAATGCTCGCCCCTCGGTCACGGCCTGAATGGTCGCGTCGTCCGCTCCTGCCCCCAGCGGCAGGGAAGTCACTGACGGGGGAATATCCACCACCGTCCAATGCCAGTAGCCGGACGGCGTGGGAGCATCGGGATCGAAACAACTCAGGACATAAGAAGCAGTCTGCACTGGTGCTCCGGACCAGGACAGCTGGGGGGAACGGTTCGCGCCCTCCCCGGAAAAGTCGCGGGGCATAGCCACTCCCTCCTGCAAGTTTTCACTGGTGAGGGTAAAGGACGGTAGCTGCGGAAGCGCCTCAGCATAAGGGTGTGGGGCGAGGGGACGAGAATCTAAGTTCATGGCATTTCCTAACTGTTAGGGTATTCGGGTTTCGGCGTGCGGTCGGTAATCTCACCAGTCGACACGACAGTCTGTGCCGACCGCCGGGGGCGGATACACCTTAAGTGTAGCTTGGCGTTACCGAGACCCGCTCCCTCTAAATCCAGGTATTACAACCGCGGAACGCCACTTTGAGCGATTTTGTGACATGTAGCAAAATCGCTCAAAGCGCGTTTGTACGGCAGATACGGCGCAGAACTCTGCGCGATTGTCACTTAGTTTGACGCCATTTCTCCCCCTCATCACCACACGCAAGACGGGACCTCGGGCGCGACCGGAGCAGGGGGGCGACTCAGCGAGAGGCTGGGGGGTGAGCGTT
>ERZ1673752.851-NODE-851-length-48257-cov-14.233745_pt1 | contig 48257 bp, 33 predicted proteins | sample MGYA00580195_ERZ1673752 | MGnify/ENA primary metagenome ERZ1673752 (study PRJEB41218, sample SAMN15661744) | gut metagenome | host: Homo sapiens | place: Canada: London | collected 2015-08-20/2019-03-30 | study: EMG produced TPA metagenomics assembly of...
AGGAGGTGGCTGTATGCAAGACGTAAGGAATGCGCTCGGCAAGCTCGTCTGTCGGACAGATAGAAAGCGCGTCGCGTAGAAATAGTACACTTAAGGAATCAGGGGCTCCGTTAGGCGAAAATATGACATGAAAATCATGTGAACAGGGAAAACATCGTCTAGAGATGTGCATAATCCTAGCTATTGCAGGTGAGAAGTGCTTTGGTCAGAATCTTCCTCACCGTCAGATTTAAGCCATCTGTCGAACGTCGTCACGCATATCTTGAGGCGTTCGGCCGCCTCTCGCCGGGTGATATGCCCGCCCAGGTACGATTCCCTCGTCGCCTCGTAGCATGCGGGCCGCTTCTTCTTCGGCCTGCCGAACTTGACCCCGCGCGCCCGAGCTGCTGCGATTCCCTCGGCCTGGCGCTGGCGGATGTTCTCGCGCTCGACCTGCGCGACGTAGCCCAAAAGCTGCAGGACGAGGTCGGCGATGAACACGCCCGTTATGTTCTCCTTGGTCTCGCGGGTGTCGAGCAGCGGCATGTCGAGCACCACTATCGAGCACCCCATGCGCTTCGTGATGTGGCGCCACTCCTCGATGATCTCGTCGTAGTTGCGCCCCAGGCGGTCGATGCTCTTGACCACGAGCACGTCGCCGGGACGCATCGCCTCCATAAGCCGCTTGTACATCGGCCTCTCGAAGTCCTTCCCGCTCGCCTTGTCGGCGTACACGTTCGACTTGTCTATCGGGAAAGCCCAGAGGGCGTCGAGTTGCCGATCCAGGTTCTGATCCTTGGAGGATACGCGGGCGTACCCGTAAGCTATGCTTGGCATGAATGCCTCCCTTTCTCGTCTCATTGCAATTGCGATGAACCATGCTCAGTGCCGTAGAGGCGCCAGAATGCTCGCGCGTCTCATACGGCACTGACGCATTTCCTATGAGGTGGATTGAGGTGCGGACGCGTACACGACGGTTCGCGAGTTGCTCGTCTGGTAACTGCAGGTCGCGAAGGCCCAGAGCGCCTCGCCGATGAGCGCATCTCCGCCCAGCACCAGATCGCTTTTGGCGATGGAGTCGTTCAGATAGGCGTCTCGCTCCTCGTCGGTGCCGAAGCTCGTGCGCAGGGTCTCGCGGTTGGCGTTTACCACATCGACCGCCTTGACCTCAAGCTCATGGCGCTTGTTGTCCGAGCGCGTGTACACGTAGATGACCTCGTGCTCCTTGGCGTAGTCGCGATCAGCGAACTTCGCGAAGTCGGCGAAGACAGTGCCGTCGCTCATGTGGTGGCCGTAGACCATGACGAAGGGCGAGTCGAGCGCGCACTCGCAGTCGATGAAGGGCGTGCCGTAAGCGCCCTGCCCTAGCGCATCCGTGTAGAGATAGGCGTTGGGCGCATCCAGCGTTGCCTGGACGATCGGCTCGTCGATGGATGTTCCCGGGACCTCGATCCAGGCGACAACCTCGGAAGGCAGGGAGTCCCAGTCGATCGCGCGCTCCTGCCCGCCATCGGCATCGAAGCTCTCCGTCAGCTCGACGATGTCCGGCCTGTCCTCCTCGGGCGTCGTGAGATAGGTCACGAGAGCCGCGAAAGCGACGCTCAGGAAAAGGACGCCCAGCGCGCTCGCGATCCTCTTGAATGCTTTCATCCGCATGCCTCCTTCGATGAGGGAGCGGGCCCGTCCCCAGGCCCGCTCCCTCGGATTCGCTCGCAGCCAGCCTTCGACTGGCTATCTCTTAGGACTCGTCTACGCTCGACGTCACCTCCTCGTCATGCGAGTCGCTCTCCTTCGCCTTGCTTCGGGTGCGTCGGATGCAGGCATATCCCGCTCCCGCGCATCCGCACAAGACGATGACCACGATGCTCGCGACGACAGGATCCACGTCAGCGATGCCGCCGGTCTTGGGATATCCCTTGCCAGGAGCCTCGGGTCCTGGTTCTTCCCCGGGGAAGGTGACCGTCTGGCCCTCGTCGTCCATGTCCTCGTGCACGGCGATGACGCTATCGGTCTCGTCGGTGAGCTTCTCGAAGAAGACGACCGACTTGCCGGCAAGCTCCGTGGTGTCGAGGTTGACCGTGACGTCCATGGTTCCGTCGGGGGTCTCAGGCGTGAACACCGTGGTGCCCACCTTCGGAAGCCCGTCGTCACCCGCAAGCGCGTTGCCGCTTGACTTGTCCATGAGGGTGGTGAAGATGCGGTACTCCTTGCCGGGAGCAAGGCCCGTGTAGGCGACGGTGTCGATGAGGACGCCGTTCTCTGTCACGGTGCCCTCGCCCGTGTTGGTGATCCCGTCGCGCGCCTGGGTGGCGATGTCCACGATGGCTACCGTCTGATCGACGTCGTCGATGTCGGCATGCGCCATGTACTCGACGCCTTCGTGCTCCATGGTTTCGAACGCGACGAGCGACTTGCCCGCGAGGTTCGCGCCCTTGAAGGCGAAGATCACGTCCACCGTGCCGCAAGAATCCTCTGCGGTGAATGCGGTGGAAGCGGTGATCTCGTTGCCCTCGTCATCGAGGGCCGGTGCACCCGTGGCCTTGTCCATGAGGATGCCGGATGCCGTGTACTCGTTGCCCGGGACGAGGCCGGTGTAGGCGACGGTGTCGATGATGGCGAGGTCGTCTCGCGCCTGGCCCTCGTGGGTCGCGCTGTCGGCATCGGTCGCCGTGGTCTTCATGGTCTTGGGCATGTTCTCGAGCTCGTAGGCGTGGGTCTGCGCCATGGCTCCCGACTCGTCCCACTCGATCATGCCCTGGTCGTTCACCTTGAAGTCGGTGATGCGGGCGTTGCCTTCCTCGTCGAGGTCGGTGATTACGTAGCCTTCAGGCGCCTCGAGCTCCTGGATGTGGTAGCTTCCGTGCTTGGCGTAGGCGAGCGATATCTTGCCCTCGTCATCGGTCACGAGCTCCTCGTCGAAGGTGCCCTCGTCGTTCCACACGCGGAACTTCGCCCCGGGTAGAACAGTCTCATGGTCGAGGGCATCGAGTTTCAGGATCTCAGGGTTGGTCGGCAGGTCGGTCACGGCCTCTTCGTGGTCGTAGAGAGCGACGTCCTGCCCGGCGTAGTCGAGCACGACCGTCTTCTCTTCCGTATCGAGCGCGAAGCCGTCGGTGGCCTTGGCCTCATAGACCGTGTAGGTGCCCAGGTAGAGCTCAGGGGTGGTCGCCTTGCCGTTCTCGTCGGTGGTGATCGTCGCCACGATCTCGCCTTGCGTGGCTCGCACCGTGCCATCCGGGGTCTGGATGGTCTCTGCCGCCTTCACGATGTAGACGGACTCGTCCACAGGCTCGCCCGTCCATCCGTCGGATTTGGCGACGGTGATCGTCGCCTTCTGCGGCATGTTCGCGAACTCGATGGTGAGCGGGTCGTCCCATCCCTTGTACTCGGCATCGACCGTGAACGTCTTGCCCTCGAGCTCCTTCACGTAGCCATACGGCGCTTCCACTTCGGTGAGCGTGTAGTCGCCCTGCTCCAAGAGCATCGGGAGCATGAGCTCTCCGCGCTCGCTGGCCGTCCAGGTGTCCACGGTCTCCTCGACCGGGTAATGGGAGGTGTAGGTGACGGGCTCGCCGCTTCCGTCGAGCAGCTTGAAGCTGCACGGCAGCGGGATGTGCTTGCCCGTCTCCGCATCGACCTTGACGATCTTGAGCGGCGTCTGCGGGATGCGGTCATTCACGAGCTGGGGTGGCTCGTACTGGCCCTCTTCTGAGATCGAGGTCTTCCAATCGCCCACCGCAAGCAGATCCTTGCCCCACGTCGCCTTGAAATCGTCCGCGACGTCATCGGGGATCACCTCGTGCACGCGGTAGGTTCCGTACGCGAGCGCACCCGTCCAGTCGGACGGCTTACTCCAGCCGTTGACGTCGGCGTTCTCGTCCTTGGTGGTGGCCAGCCCGTTGGCGTCCACCGTGATGGTGCACACGCGGTCGCCGGGAGAGACGAGCTTGCCGGTCTCGGGCGAGAGCACGGGGTTCTCGGACTCGTTGTAGAGCTCGAACTTCACCCCTGGGACGAGCACGCGCTTCACCTCCTGGGACATGTCGCCATCCGTCTCGTCGTAGATGGTCACGGGCACTTCCTTGACGAGGCGGACGTCGCCGCGCTTGACGGTGTCGGGCACCTGGGGAGAGCTGTAGGTGTAGACGCTCTCGCCGACGGCTCCGTCGGGTGTGATTCGGATGCAGAATACCTCAGGCTCCCCGCCATGGCCATCGTCGAGGTTGTAACCTTCAGGGGCGCGGGTCTCCTGGACGAGGATCGTGCCGAGCGGGATGGACGCATCGCCGTTGGTCTGGCGGAAGAGCTCGTCTCCCGAGTACTTGCACTCGTCAGCCAGGTACGCGAAGCCATCCACGTCGGTCTCGAACACCCAGGTGCGCGCAGGCGCGCCCGATGCCTCGGCGGCCTCGGCGCTCGCATAGTCCCCCGCATAGTAGCGAACGGTGAACAGGCCGCCTTCGAGCGTGGCGTCGCCTTGCGGCGCGGGCTCTCCGGTCTGCGAGTCGATCTTGCCGAGAAGCATGCCCACGGGGTCGGACTGGGCGATGTCGGACACGGTCTCTCCGTTGACGCGGGTGGTCTCGTCCGACACGACGGTGGTCTTGTAGACGGTCGGGTCCAGGGCATGGCCCAGGGCCTGCTTGGTCTCCTTCACCCAGTAGTCGCCAGGATCGAGGTCCTCGAGCTTGCCGTAGCCCTCGCCGTCGGTGGTGATGGTCCCCGCCACGTCCGTGAGGCCAGAGTTGCGGTACACGGTGTATTCCGCGCCTGCCAGGGAGTAGAGCGGGTTGCCCTCGCACATTCCCGGGTTGGCGCTGACCTTTTGCAAGTCGATGTGCCCGTAGGGGATGAACTTGAACGAGAGGATGAGCTGATTTCCGGCACCCGTGTGGAGCATGAACGCCTGGAAGTTGTCCGGCACCTCGCCTTGGCGGGCGCAGATCAGGCGTCCCGTGGCATTCGGGTTGCACTCGTGGCCATCCGCACCGAAGCCGATCACGTTCTGACGGCACCACGACTTGAACGACTCGTTGCAGCCGAAGAGGGCGTAGCTACCGTCAGACGAGAACGTGTCGGAGAGCAGGATGTGAGCGAGCGCGGCATAGCGCGCGTCGGTCATGGCACTTCCGTCATACCAGGTGCTCGGCCAGAGGCTCCGGTCGAACCCCGGGCTTCCATAGCTGAACCAGAGGTCCGCTATGGTCTCGGCGTTGCGCCCCGAGGGTGCGCTTATTGCGTTCTTGGTGTAGCTGCCAGCAGGAGGCGTGTTCGCTGAAGGGTTGCCACAGTAGGCGATTTCCCCGTCGGCGTACATCCAGGTGGTGTTATAGCCCGCGTAGTCGATGCGACCTCCGACCTCTAGCACCGCGCTTTCTGCCGCGTAGGCACTCGGCGCCGCCTGCGAGAACGTCATGAGCACGCCCGAAAGCGCGATGAGCGCTGCGAGAATGATGCGCAGGGCCCTTTCCCGCGCATCCGTGTTTGTCGTAGCTTTATCCATCTCGCACCGCCTTAGCGAGCCTTCTCGTCAAAAGGGATGTCTTCGCTCGCAATCGCCGCGGAGCCCTCCTTGGCGGCCTGCGCCCGCTCAGAGAGCGATTGCTCGTCGCGACCCTTCTCCGCCTTTTCCTGTTCGCCCTTCTCGGGCTCGTCCTTGGAGGCCTTGTAGCGCTCATATGACTCCGCGAGCGCGGTCTTGATCTGGGCGGGCATCACCTTCACGGTGTCCTTTACGTTTCGACCGTTCTCGTCGGTCATGCGATTGCCCTCTGCGTCCATGACGGACTTCTGCAGCCAGACCTCACGGTCGGTCAGAAGCGGGATGTCGCGGTAGTTCTCGCCTCGGTACTTCGATTCGTTCACGAAGCGTGGGCTGAACTGATAGCCCGAGACGTCCTTGTCTCCGATGACGGTGTCGTTTGGAAGGGTCACGGAATTGAACGTCTTCTTCTCGCTGGTCTTCCTGTCCACGTACTCTATGTTCTCGCGGACGAAGTTCTTGTGCAGGGTGATATAGGTGTTCTTCTTCTCGGGAGTCTCGGCGACCTTGGTATCGTTTTTATTAGGCATGGTATGAGTCCTTTGCTCTTGGTCTGCGGTGTGTTCGTGGAAGCCCGCAGAATGGGTTTTCAGAAGAGGAGTTGCGGGGATGATGCATCCCCTAGGGTCTCTTGCCTCTCACGCCTGTGTGTTCTCGGATGTTCATCTCTTAGAACCCGCTTATGATGTCGCGTGCCCAGGTGCCGCTCTTCACGAGCGAGAGGATGAGCAGTATGCACATGGCCAGGTATTGAAGCGCGTAGCTGAGTCCTCCGACGACGCCGTCGATGGGCGTTCCCGTCCCCGGGCTTGCGGCGACGAGGGATCCCAAGATGATCGGGAATGCGATGAGCAGGATTAAGATGATGAGCCCTGCCAGGCATACTGCCGTGAAGTTCTTCAGGTACCCGATGCCGATCTGGCGCGTGTCGTCGAGCGCCATGAGGGACATCGGAATTGGCGCGAATGCCGCCATGACGTAGAGCTGGAGCGCTCGGGCCCAACAGACGACGAGCGCGACAATGTAGGCGATGAGCACCACGAGCCAGCTGATGAGGGAGACCACGAGCATCGCCACGAGCGCAGGTATGTCGTCGTCAGCCGTCACGATGGATGCACCCGTGAGGTCTATCGCGCCTCCTGTGCCGAACATGTCGATGACGCGGTCAATCGCAAGCCCCACGACCGCGTAGATCGCCTTCATCAGCTCGAAGCTGTTCTGTATGAGGAAGAGGAACACCGCGAAGAAGACAAGCAGGAACACGACCTCTTTGACGCCTGGAAGCGACTGCGTGCCGTCCATGTGCTGGGAGATCTGGATGAGCTTGATCGTGAAGACGAGCGAGAGCACCCCACACCCGATGGGAAGGATGGCCACCTGCCAGACGGAATGGACGATATCGTACATTGACACGCCGCCTGCAGCACCGAGCATATGCTCGAAGTCCGCGCCCAAGACGCCCGAGTAGCCGATCGACTTCAAGACATCCACCTGCGCCCCGAATATCCAGTTGCAGCAGTCGCGCAGGATCCCGCAAAGCCAGCCGTTGATGTCGTCGGCGATGGACGCGTAAGCGTTCTGACAGGGGATGAGCGTACACGCCAGCAGGGCCAAGGTCGCGCTCATCGCCAATGCGAAGCGTCTGTCTCGCATGACCCCTTGCGCGAAGTCAATCAGCCTCGTCATAGGGCACCGAGCTTTCCGCTTGCGTCCATCTGCACCGTGACGATGCTAGATGCCGCGTCATCGAGAGTGAAGTTGGTGAGATAGGACGTCTGGCCGAAGTCTATCCAGACCTCCTTGCTCCAGGTGGCGCACGTCGCGCTCGGGGCCTTCGCGCGGGCGTATTCGAGTAGTGCATTCGCGAAGTCGTCCTCGCTCTTCCCGAACGTGGAGTAGAGCCGCTCGTCTGCCTCCGTGACCGTGATCGCCGTGGCTTGCACCTCTTCGAGCACGTAGGCGCATGAGAGCTTGTCGCATGTGAGCGTTCGCTCGCCCTCGCTGCTCGTCTGGAAGACGGCAACGGTCAGCTCCTCGTCGCCGGTCATGCTGTCGGACACCGCGAGGGTGGCTGTGATCCCGTCGTTCTGCGTCTGCTCGCTCTCGACCGAGTAGTAGAGGATCGACTGCCCGGCCTCGCCGCTCTCGATGAACGCGCCTTCGATGATGCTCAATGCGGATTTGCCATCCTCCGATACCCATGTCGTGTTTTTGAGGTCCGCAAATCCTCCCTGAGCACCGGCTTCCTCAAACGAGGCAGCAGAAGGTTCTTCGCGTGCCGCCTCGCCCGAGCTTTCCACCCGCCCCTGCTCTTGCGTGCTCTCCTCGCTTGGCTCCGGCGTTGCCAAGGAGCAGCGCACGGCACCCGATGCGATGACGAGCGCGACCGCGCCTAGCGCGAGTGCGAGCATTACCTTGTTCTTCCGTTTCATGGCTTTTCCTTTCTAGATCGCCCTGTAGGTGAGCGCATATGAGAAGTAGCTGATGCCGCTTGCCCTTCTGCACACGTCGCCCGAATGGGGCTCGTGGATGTATTGGTCGCCGCCCGCATAAATGGCAACGTGTCCGGGCCTGTAGAGGATGTCGCCGGGCTTCGCTTGTGATAGGGGAACGTGTCGAAGCTGGCTCGCCTGGGCTTCGGTGTTGTGCCCGATCGATATGCCTGCCTGCGCATAGCAGTACTGCGTGAGCCCCGAGCAGTCGAGCGCAACGCCCGGGGTCGAGCCTCCCCACACATAGGGCACGCCCAGCTGGCTCTCTGCGGCGGCGATGATCTTTTGCACCTTGCCGTCCATGTCCTTCCAGTCGGCAACGCTCATCGAATCGAAGCGGCGGAGATCGTAGGTGTCCATGATCGACTTTAGGGTCTCGACGTAGGTGGGCGACGTCGCCCAGCCCCCTTCTTTCAAGCCTTCGGCCATCTTATCCGAATCGCAGGCGGCGATAGCTTGCTGGATAGAGGGGTTGTTCGCGAAGTGCGGCTGCTTCAGAAAGACGCGGCTCCTGAACTTGATGCAGCCCACGTCGGATTTGAACACCGTGAAGTACGCGGTGATGACGACATGAGCGCCATCGTAGACCTCGCCAGTCCGCCAAGAGGATTTCCCCGCCACCTCAGGGCATGCTGCGAAAGACGACGCCCACTTGATGCCGAACAGGTTCTTGTCGCGGGTGGCGAGCTGGCTCATATGGTCGCCTTGGCCCGACTCGCAGATGATCTGCGCCAAGGTGCAGCCAGCAGGATGCCCATAGGTCTCCTGACATTCGAGCGCCGCCTCCACCATCTCGTAGGTGATATACGGCGGCAGCCCCTCCATCGCCTGCTTGTTCGCCTCGTTTTCCCAGAACCCGAAAAGGGCGCTCACGATGTTCGAGACCACGAGCACGCCCAGGACGAACGCGATGATGCCTGCGACGATGCCCGCGATCGGGGCCAGCGCAGATGACGCAGCTGCGCCGAGCGTCTTCGTGGTTGCCGCCCTTTCCGCCACTGCCGCACTTGCCGATGCGGCCTGTGCCGTCCTGCCAGCGCTCGCGGTGACACCCAGCACGCCTTTTGCTGACGCCGTCCTGGACGTTGCCGCCTTCGTTGTGCCCGCAGCGCCGCGAGACTTCTTGGCGCTGCGGGCGGTAGCTCGCGCGGTTTTGCCTTTCGCCTCCTTGGCGCGCCCTGTGCTCAAGAACACGCGCTTCGCGACAGCCGCCTTGTCGTATGCGCCCCCGACGCCCTCGAACTCGGGCGTGTCGTCTGTCTCGCGGATAGCGCCGGAAGCGATAGCGCTCTTGGGCGATGGCGTTCGCTTGGAAGGCTGCTCGGCTTGCTTCGCGGGCAGGCCCTTCGCTTCAGCGGCCTGGCGGGCTGCGCGCGCTTTTCCCTTCGACTCCGCTTTTGCCGAGGCCCTCGCATCGCTGGGACAATTTGTCCCAGCGGACTTGGCCTTCGCATTGCGCGGGGCCTTGGTTGACGTCGCGCTCTTGCGCTCGCCAGCCGCACTTTCGTGCTCGGAAAGCGTCGAGAGCGACTGGCTCGCAGAGTCCTTCACGGACCCTGTGGTGAGCGCGGTCGCCTTCTCCTTGCCGACGACCGAGCGCATGGTCCCGCCACCGCTTTGGCTGTAGGCAGGCTCGCTCACTCGCTCCTCCGGCGACGCCTGTTGGATGCGTTGCTGGGTGCCGAGCTGCTCGCTTTCGAGTTGCGCTCGAACGCCTCTTTGCGCTTGAGCTCTGCGATCTCCGCTGCCTTGGTGTTTAGGATGTCGTAGATGATGCCCTTCGGGAAGTCGTCTCGTATCGGCACGCGCACGCCGCCTGCGACGAGCATGCCCTCTCCCGCCTTAATGGAGTCGTCGATGAAGCCCTCTTCTGTGTCTGACAGCGCGAGCAGGTCTGCCCAGCTCTTCCGGTCGAGCGCGGATTGCTTGTGCAGCAGGCAGAAGTCGGAGTTCAGGACCATGTTGCGAGCCGACTCATGCGCGAGCATGTAGGTCGAGTTCTGGGTGATTCCCGTGGCTATCAGGTTGAACTTGCGGCCTTCCGCCCAGAACTTGGCGAAGTAGTCGATGATGGCGGGGTGCCCGAAAAGGGACTGCACCTCGTCGATGTAGAGCCAGGTGGTGACTCCCAGCTCGAAGTTGTGGTACATGCGGTTTCGCACGGCTTCCAGGGCTGTGAGCATCCCGAAGACGCGCATGTTGGACGAGAGGTCGTGCAGGTCGATGTTCGTGATGCGGTTCTCGAAGGTGACGTTCGACTGCCTGTTGAAGAAAGACAGCGCCCCCTTCACGAAGCGCTCGTAGCGAAGCGCGATGTCGCGGGCCTCGCGCTCCGGCTGCTCGGTCAGCTTCTCGTAGAAGTCCGAGAGCGTCGGCACCTGGGTGCCGGTCGCGGCATACGCCCCTTCAACGCAGCGCGTGATGATGGACTTGTCCGCCTCGGGCAGCCCCTCTTGGCCCTCCGCCATCATCGCCGACGAGAGAGCGAGGAAGGCGTCTATCTTGAACGCCATCTGCGATGCCGACGCACGTCCTTCCACGTCTGCCAAGTCGAACGGGTTCATGTGCGTGTCCGAATCGGGCGCGAAGCGGATGTTCACGCCGTCGGTGCTGTCGATGACGTTTCCGTATTCGCCGGCAGGGTCGAAGATGATGACCTCGTCGTCCGGGTAGGCCAGGATGGTGTTCAGTATCTCGCGCTTCACCGAGAACGACTTGCCGCTGCCCGGCTTGCCGCAGACGAAGCCCATGGGGCTTGCCAGGAGCTTGCGGTTGCACATGACGAGGTTTCCCGACTGCTTGGACTGACCGTAGTAGCCGCCTCCCTTCTGGTTGAGATCCTGGCTCGCGAAGGGCATCTGCATGGCTATCTGCCCTGTCGTCAGATGGCGCGACACGCAGACGTGGTTCCGCGCCAGCGGCAGCATCGAGTTCAGCGCCTCCTTCTGACGGTACTCGAGTGGCACGATGCCGAGCGAGTTGCCTTGCGCGATGGACGTGATCTGCTCGACCTGTCGGTCTAACTCGTCGAGCGTGTCGGCGTAGGTGTAGATGAGCCCCGTGTACACGAACAGCCTCTCGTTCTTGTTGCGGAGGAAGTCGAGCAGCTCTTCTGCCTCCTCTTTGGAATAGCGCAGCTCCGGTGGCAGGATGGAGTAGTCGTATCCCTTCTTCACGGCAGCCATCTGCTCGTCGATGATCTCCTTGTCCATCCAGTCGAGCTGGCGCTTCACCATCGCGAGCGCATCGGATTGAGCGATGGGCTGAAGATGCAGCGAGACGACGAGCGGTATGGGCAGGTCGATGATGGACGCGAGGTAGGAGTCCTCAAGCATCGACCCGAAGTCGCGTATGGCGAGGACTTGGCCGTAGACGCCGTCGGAGCAGAACGCATCGCAGCGCCCCTCGGGCGCGAAGTCGAGCACGTTCGGCGCGATGAGGTCCTTCGTTCGAAGACCTCGGTACTGGGACATTTTGTCCCAGTTGAATTCGAACCGCTTGCTCGGCCTTATGATCGAGTCGATGACACACAGGCGCTCCATGCCGTCAAGCACGGAAGAGTTGCACCTGATGCGCGACAGCGTGGTGGATACGTCCGCGCGAATGCGGGCAAGCTTCGGCACCGCCTCGTCAACGTCGTCGGCTCCCACCATGTAGGTGATGTAGCGATGCCGCTCGAGGTTCGAGACGCCCTCGCGCATCTTGTCGTTCAGGATGCGGTTGTATTCGTCCACGATCGGGCGCGTCTTCTCCAACGAGTGCTCGAAGAATCGCTTGTTGCCGATCTCGTCATGCGGAATGGGGGTATTGGCGATGGTGAGCTCGACGGAGGTGTCCGCCCCGAAGTAGTTGTAGAGGCCCGAGAGCACTGTAAAGATGCTCTCTTGAGTCTCCTTTCGGGCAGACTGGTAGCTCACGTCCGAGAACTCGATGGTCTGGCTGAAAAGGCCCTCTTCCACCTGCGCGATGCCGTCCGTGTAGATCGCATCGTATCCAATGTACGAGGCGACGTCCTTCGACGCGCGCCGCTCCTTGGTGGCCTTCCGCCTCTTCTCCTCAGCTTGCTTCGCCTCGTTGCTCTTGACCTTGCGGCTACCAAGGACAAGAGCGGCGAGGCTGCTCTTCTTGGGCGATCCCTTCTGGCCGGGCTTGGCGCTACGCGGCTTGCTTGCTTGGCTCATGCCTCTCCGCCCCCTTTCGTTTTGCCTTCCTCTTCGATTTGCGGCTCGGCTTGCCCGGGATCGGGCCCGCTTGGATCGGCTCGCCAGCCTGCTGCGGAGATGCGTACAGCAATCGCGTCGAACCGAGGTGGTGGTCTAGGAGATACGGCAGGAACTCTTCGAGCTTCATGCCGAACGGACGCCAAAACCCTGCGAGCCAAAACGGAAGCGCCGCCGCCATCACAGGAAGCGTGGCGCTTCCCACCTCTATGTGGAACACGAAGTAGACGATGCACGCGGAAGCTATCGCGCAGGCGAAACCACCTGCCACGCAAACGAGCGTGCGCAGGCTCATCTTGCCCACGATCTTCTCCTGGTACTCGCCGATGTCTTTTTGTATGGGTATCTGCAACGACACGGCATGCCCCCTTATGACGGAAGCCATGATGTGTCGAGCATCCCGAAGTAGACCGCGGCTGCGATGATGATGGCACCGCCCGCGATGGTCGATATTGCGGATGCTATCTGCGATCCGCCCTGCTGCTCTCGGATGGCAAGTCCCAGGCTCACAGCTCCCCATACGACGAGGAAGCCTCCCAGGAACGTCACGCAACCCGAGACCAACGAGATGATCTGGTTGAGCATTGTAGTATGTCCTTTGCTTTGTCGGCGATGCTCAGAGCCCTAAAAGTGGAAGCGGGCGGGCGGGCACCACGATGTTAGAATTAGCGGAGGGCATTGCGCCCTTTGCTTGGAGGCGGCGGTCGGAGGGCAGAACGTGGAAGCTCTGCCCTCCTGGAGCGCTTAGCGCGACCGCCGCCCCGTCATCTTCTTCCTCTCATGACCCACCTCCTTCGGACTCGCGGATCCTGTATTTGTGGAAGTCGAAGGGCTTGTCGTATTTGGCACCTGCATGTGCTGGGTCGATGCTTTGGTATCGGGGATGCGCATCGAGCGCGTACTTGCGGTCGCGCATCGGGTACGTTCCCGCTATCATCACAATGGCCTCGTCTCGCGGGAGCCGCCCGACCTCGGACGGTTGTATGAGATCGCGCTCTCCCTTGGCATAGTTCTTCGTGGTGGATGAGTTCGAGCCACGCGAGTCGTTCACCGACAGCGTCGAGAGCGTCTGCTTGCCGATGGCTTCGGATATCTCTCGGTTGGTCTCGGTCGATTTGCCGCCCAAGAAGAGGAGGGTGTCGCAGCAATCGGTGATCGTCTGCGCCGAGTCATCGTATGTGGCCTTCAGCTGGGAGAGTGATTGCAGGATGATCGAGCAGGAGATGTTGCGGCTGCGAACGACCGCGATGGTGCGCTCGAAGTCGGGGACCATTCCGATGTTGGCGAACTCGTCCAGGATGAAATGCACGGGGGTGGGGAGGCTTCCGCCAAATCGCAGAAGGGCTGTGTTGCAAAGTACGTCCATCGTCTGCCACATGAGCATCGCGAAGATGAAGTCGAACGTGGAGTTGGTGTCCGACATGCTCGCGAAGATGACCGTGCGCATGCCCTCGTCGCCCAAGCGATCAAGCTCCATCTCGTCGCAGGAGAGCAGCTCCTTCACCTCGGCGATCGACATGGGCTTTAGGCGCACGTTGCAGCTGATGATGATGGATTTGAGCGTCTTTCCGGCTGCGGTCTTGAATGCCTTGTAGTTCGAGAGCGCGAAGTCGCTCTCGGGCGAGGTGGCTTCTCCTATCTCCATCCAGGTGTATGCACCCCTGCCATTCGCGAAATCGCGGCTCTCGCTATCGAATACCGCCCCTTCACCCGAAGGTATGATGCGCCTACCCGTCTCAAGCTCGTCGAAGAGCAGGTCGAGCGGGCTCTTGTATCGCTCGTCGTCCTCATGCGCTTCGGCAAGTCCCAAGAGCATCAGAAAGCCGGGGATGTTGCGGTCGCGCTCAGGGCAGTGGTAGATCAGATAGGCTACGAGCGCGGTGTAGAGGAGTCGCTCCGCGTTCTCCCAGAAAGGGTCTTGGGCCTGACCCTTGTCTCCTGTGGTGTTCTTGATGAGGCACTCCACGAAGGTGAGGATGTCCGCTTCGCTCTTGATGTATGCAAGCGGGTTGTAATGGTTGGAGCGCGAGAAATCTATGGTGTCGAAGGTGCGTATCCTGTATCCCGCCTCTACGAAGAGGTGCCCCATGTCTCCTAGAAGCGTGCCCTTCGGGTCGGTCACGAAGTAGCTCGCATTAAGCTGCATGAGGTTCGGCTTCACGAAATAGCGCGTCTTGCCAGAGCCCGAGCCACCCACCACGAGCACGTTCCTGTTGCGATCGGTCTTCAGATCGAAACGCTTCTTCGACATAGCTAGCGCACAGTTGCGGGTGAGGATGATGTTGTTGTCTGGATTAGTTGTGTCGGCGAAGCTCCTCGCTTCGCGCTTCGTAGCCCAGCGGGAGCTTCCGTGCTCCTCTCCCGCGCGATGCTCACCTGCGCCGACGAGGTAGCGAGCATAGGCGATCCAGATCGCGCACACAAGGCAAAAGCCTACGCAGAGCGCCATGGGCTCTAAGGTGATGCCGCCACCTCCTGCGATGTAGGAAGGGATCGTGAACACGGCATCGCTGAGATGCGACACGGCTTCGCCCTCCATCGAAAGCAGGTTCGAGACGTAGACATCTCCCAGGATAAAAGCTATCGGAGTGGCGACAGCTGCGGCGATGAGGGCTGCGCTCATTTCGAACGAACCTCGGAAAGCTCGATGTCTCGATCGGGCGAGCGAGCCTCATCGAGCGCCTTGGATGCCGCGCGCGCTGCGGCGGCACGTTCCTCCAAAGGCTCTGCCTTCTGGATGTCCTTGCGGGTGAGCCCCCGCTCCTCGAGCGCCTTGTCCACCGCGCGGTCGGTCTGCTCCTCGAGGTCCTCGAATGCGTGCGAAACATCGGGTGCATCAGCCACTCGGAACAGCAGGAAGTCGCGACCTTCTTGGTCGGTGAAGAAGTCATGCTCGATCTTCTGCTCGGCAAGCTTTGAATCGATTGCCTCCTTGATGGTCTCGTATTCCGGCAGGGCCTCGAACTCCGCCATGCGAAGCTTCGCCCACTGTGCTTGCTCTTCGCCCTCTTCGATGCCTTCGGCAGCGCGACTCACCTCGCCACGTGCGTTCTTGAACGCGCCCTTGAGGCGCTCCGCACTTGTCAACAGCGCCGCTTCACTCGCGTCCTGTCCGATCCGAAGCATCCAGTCGAACAGCTTCTCTCCCGACTCATCGCCAAAATCGCTCGGCATAACCCATCACTCCTAGGAAACGGGTCGAAAGACCCGCATAGACACGACATGAAAAAGCCCACTGGCGAGCGTTTCGCTGCCAGTGGGTCTATCTCTCTCGTCTGTATCTGCTCTGGAGCAAGGGGCTGCCAAGCAACACGGCGGTGTCGAACGGATCGGCATCCTCCAGCGATTTGATGGCGCACCCGAATCGCGCTTGGCTTTCCATGATGCGAGACAGCGAATAGCTCTCGAAGGGTTGCCAGAAGCTCTCTCCCGACTCCTCGTCGAACATGCGCCTGAGAACGAGCCATTCGTCTCCGAGGTTCACCTGCTGCACGAAGGCAAGGCGACCGAACACGATGCCCTCTCGGATTCTGTGGGAGCCCGAGCGGAAATACTCGCGAAGGCTCTCAAGGCTATCCGAGTTGAAGAAGGAAAACTGTTCGCTTAAGGGTGTGTTAGGGTCTGTCGGTTGAATGCCGCGAATGAGCCAGCGGTTCTGAAGACATGCCAGTGCAAGGCTTGAAGCCTCGTCAGCGGCTAGTTCCTCGATGCCAGCTATGCCCAACGTCTCTTTCACCGATTGATGCCTTCCGTGCCCTTCGATGCCATCTTCTGCTCGTATTCCCGCCATAGTTTGGGTCCGAACACCTCTGACAAGGGGATCTCAAGCACCACGACCAGGCGTATGAGCTCATCGGCGAATATCGCTCGTTTGCCACTCAGGATAAGGCTGAGCTGAGACGGGCCTATGCCCGTCCTTTTAGATATCGCCTTTTGCATGAGACCGCTTTCGCGGTAGTTCCGGGTCACGGCGTTTCTGATGCATGCAAGGAGAGTGTTGGTCCTGTCTATTCTTGCATCTTCATCGTTGTCCATACCTGCTCCTTATAGTGAGAGGAAATGGCCAACGCCTAGATCCCTTGCAGTAGGTTCGCGTCCGAGGCTAGCAGTCGCGTCTCTGTGATAGAAGTCGTTTTCTGGAAGTCGAAATCTCGCTTTAGGAATTCAAAAGATGGGTTTAGGTTATCTCAATTGCTCTGCCATATGCCTACGGAATCATTCGTGCCCGCATGAACTCAAAAGCCCCAGAAAGGCCATCTCCTTTTGCTTGATAGGTTTCGTGTGCATGTCCGCGTGTTCAGCTGAACGCGAGCGGCGGAGCACGGCTCCTATCTGTGATGGAGCAAATTTGGCCTTTCCTGAGAGATGTCTGCTTTTTTTGTTCACATCGCCTCGTATCTTCTTTATCTCGATCTGCTTACTTGTACATTTTCCTTCATCCCTTGCGCCTTGAAAATGCCGTGTCACATAAGGTCGCGTGATACGAAGTTCCAGCACTCCTTGGTGAAGCGATAGGTTGCAACATGCCCGAAGTTCGACCTGTCGGGCATCCATCTGCCGTCAATGGAAAGGCGCGGAACGGGTTCTATAACGAGCTTCTCTTTGAGCTCTGCCATTCCGCGTGAGACCTGGGCAGGGGTGAGCGTTGTCTCAGAAGACATCTTCTCGCGAGATACCTTGCCGAAGGTACCGTCTGGCTTAACGTAACGGCACAGCGATGCGATGACCGCAAACCCATTCCTTCCAACCTTCACGCGAACCAGGAACTCGATGAGGCTCGCAGGGACGGTGGCGAATCTCCCGGCTCGGTATCTGATGGCATCTTGCTTCTGATCGCTTAGCCTTTGCGGATTCTGCATAGCGTAGCCTCACGCGCATGCTGCTTGCGAATGTAATCCTCGCATGCCGCCGTGGAGGTACGCCTTGCATTCCTCACCTTGAACGATGCAAGCTCACCTGAATTGAACAATCGGTAGATCGTCGATTGCGATACGCAAAGAAGCACGGCGGCCTCCTTGGCGGTGATGGTTCTTGACTCACTTGCGTCGATGAATCTGCTGGCATCTCCCATGCCTCCTCCTTTTGTCTGTGCTGCCATGCTATGCAGGTGTAGCTTGCGACGCCAGAGGTTTTGGGGAATCTGAAATCTGACTTTAGGAAAGCGAAAGCTGGCTTTCGGTTGGCGTAAAAGCGGAGAGCGAGCTATTGCAACAAGAGAGCATCTTCATGTTGTGTTTTCTTTTTTTGGTTTTGTTTTGGGATTATTAACGCTTCCGCTGGAGCGATATCAACAGGGCGAGTTGCTGTCGGCAGAGCGAGAGCATAGGTATCGCCACAGCGAAGTGTTGCTATCAGCAGGGCGAAACCTTCTCTCAAAAGGTGTCAGAAGAGCGATAGCAACAGTTGAAAACTCGCGCTGGTTTTCGCATGTCCGCATGATGTACAATTCGATTTAGGTGGTCAAATGGTGGTCACGCAGGTGGTCATTTGGTGGTCACATGATTTTGCGTTTATTCACGGAGTGTGAGAAAGGACAACAAAAAAGCAGGTCAGATAACCATTATCGATTATCCAACCCGCTGTTGAAGTTGGTCGCGGGGGCAGGATTTGAACCTACGACCTCCGGGTTATGAGCCCGGCGAGCTACCAGACTGCTCCACCCCGCACTATGTTCGGTCGACCTCGTTCTTTTCGACAAGAACGAAAAGCGACAGTTAGTTATGATAACCGCCCGAACGTGCGAACGCAAGTAAAAGTTCGATTCTTTGCCGTTCGCCGCAAAAGGGGTTCGCTGCAAGGGGCCACTTTTGAGCGCTTCAGACGTTAGGCGACCTCAGTGATGTGGCCCAAGAAGTCCTTCGTTCGATCGGACTGAGGGTTGTCGAACACTTCTTCAGGGCTACCTTCTTCTACGATCACGCCACCGTCCATGAAGATGACGCGATCGGCTACGTCTCGCGCGAATCCCATTTCGTGAGTGACCACGATCATGGTCATGCCTTCGCGGGCGAGCTCCTTCATGACCGAGAGAACTCCGCGGACGAGTTCAGGGTCGAGCGCGCTGGTGGCTTCGTCGAACAGCATCACATGCGGATCCATCGCAAGTGCGCGGGCGATGGCCACGCGCTGCTGCTGGCCGCCTGAAAGCTGGCTTGGTTTGTAGTCGACGCGTTCTGCCAGGCCGACCTTCGTCAGCTCTTCGATCGCCTTCCGTTCAGCCTCTTGCTCGGAGCGCTTGAGCACTTTGCGCTGTGCCAGCATCACGTTCTTCTTCGCCGTGAGGTGCGGGAATAGATTGAAGCTTTGGAACACCATGCCCAGTTTCGCGCGCACGGCGTTGATGTCGACATCCTTCGCGGTGATCTCGGTATCTTCGAAGAAGATCTTTCCTGAAGTGGGTGTCTCGAGCAGATTAACGCAACGAAGAAGCGTTGATTTGCCCGAACCGGAAGGGCCTAAGATGACCACCACTTCGCCGCGATGGACGTTCAGATCGACGCCGCGCAGGACCTGCAGATCGTCGAAGCTCTTCGTAAGATTCTCGATGCGCACCACGACTTCATCGGTAACGTGGTGGTTGCTGATCTCTTCAGCCATGGCTATTCCACCCCTTCCTTACCGAGCGGAGCGCGCCCGCCGAATGAACTGCCCCATGAATTCCTGCCCGAGCTGAAACCGAAGGGGCTTTCGCTTCCTGACTTCAGATTCGAGGCGCGAACCGGATCGCTGCCCACGGCCAGATTGCCCACGGTCCCTTCCAGTTCGGGAGAGAGCGGGGAAGGTTCGTTCTTCTTGCGGCGCTTCTTTTTCTTCTTGCCGGTGTTGCCCGCATCGCGATCCGCTAGATGCGTCTCGAGGCGCCCGACGATCTTAGCGAGCGGTAGGGTGATGATGAGGTAGAAGCACGCTGCGACGATGTAGGGGGTGATGGAGCCCGTAGCCGCGACGATGGTCTTCGCGTACATGACCACTTCCATGACGCCTACCGCTGCGAGCAGCGAGGTGTCCTTGTAGAGCAGGATGAATTCGCTGGTCATGGTAGGGATGACACGTCGAACGGTCTGCGGGATGATGACGAAGAGCATCGTTTGCGCGCCGTTCATGCCAAGCGAGCGAGAGGCTTCGAACTGACCTTTCGGAATGGACTGGATGCCTGCGCGGAAGATCTCGCACAAGTACGCGCTGGAGTTCATAGCCAGCACGATGACGCCCAACGGGAAGGGAGGCACCTGGATGCCTGCGAGCGGTAGTCCGAAGAACGCGATGTAGATCTGCAGGAAGAGCGGAGTGCCGCGTACCACGTTGACGTAGGTGGTGGCGATGCCGCGCAGAACGCGCAGCTTCGACATGCGCATGAGGGCAAGGATCAGGCCGAACGGTATCGCGCAAGGGAACGCTACGAGAACGATGCCGAGTGCCATGATGAAGCCCTTCACCACTACGGGAAAGCTCGTCACCAAGATGGTCGGGTCGAGGAAGAGATGCAGGAACTTATTCGAGTTCCACGCTTGCACCCATTCCTGTTCGCCGAGGAAGGTCGAAAGTTCTTCAGCAGGATCCACGCCCACCACATTGATGGCAGGGATTTGGCCGATCTCCTTGAAATCGCCATTCGCGAGTTCGTAGGTGCCAGTCAGGTCCATCGCGCCGCCTGAGGCAGGGAATTTCACTTCGTAGACCTCGAAGCGGAAATAGCCTCCCGCAGGAGCAGCTTCATCGAACGTGGCGACGATCGAATCGCCTTCCTTCGCGAATTCGGCGTTGATGTTCGTACGCTGCATCAGGTCCGCGCCCGAGAGCATGGTGATGCGCGCGTTCTTGGTCGTGAAAGAGGTGCCTTGCGGCATGGTGAGGGTGATGGCCTTGATGCTCTCGTCGGAAGCGGCTTGGCCTTCCCAGGTGATGCGGGTCTCGGTCGCACCCTTCACTTCGCTCGAGCCGTCCGCGTTCGGACGTGCGGTGCATTTTGCGGTGTCGAGCGCTTCGGCGGTAGCCGGAGCGGCGCTCAGGCCGACGAGCGCTGCTGAACAGGCGATGAAGAGCGCCATCAGCAGCGATATGAAAGAAGACATGCGTTTTTGCATGGGGTGTCCTTAAATGAAAAAACCCTCTCCAACGGTGCGTCGGAGAGGGTTCGAGCGTGAGGTTAGAGCCACTTAGCGATCAGTTCGTCGATCTTGCCGTTGTCCTTGAGCTTCTGGATAGCGGCGTTCAGTGCCTCGGTCAACTGCGGGTTGTCCTTGGAGACGACGATCGCATATTCTTCGCCCGTTGCGCTGGTAGCAACGATCTCGGCGTTCTGATATGCGTCGTTGATCATCTTCTCGACGACAGCCTTGTTGGTGCAGACGGCGTTAGCCTGGCCGGACTGCATCGCAGCGAAGCAGTCGGTGGAGTTGCCATAAGGCTGGACCACTGCGTTGGGGTAATTCTCCTGAGCATACGTTTCACCGGTGGTGCCGGACTGGACCGCGATGATGACGCCTTCCTGGTTGAGGGCGGCTTCGGCGTTGTCCTTCGTGATGCCTTCATCCTTCATGACCGCGACAGCCTGGTCGTCGATGTAGAAGGATTCAGTGAAGTCGATCTGCTCGGCGCGTTCAGGGGTGACGGTGAAACCGGACATGCCGATGTCGACCTGACCACCTGCGACCACAGCAGGGATGATGGCATCGAACTGCAGGTTCTTGCTCTCGTATTCGAGGCCGAGCTCTTCAGCGAGGGCCTTGCCGAGTTCGACTTCGAAGCCAACGAGTTCGTCACCTTCGAGATTCTCGAATGGAGGATAGTCGGGGGAGAGACCAACCACCAGCGTGCCGTCGTTCAACAGGGTGTAGTCGCTGGAAGCTGCTTCGGAGTCTTTCGAGTCGCCGCCCGAGCAACCGAACAGACCGAAGGATGCGACCAGAGCGACGAGCAGTGCGACGATGCCGAATTTCTTCGCACTTAGGGCTTTTGTAGCATTCATAGCGTTCCTTTCGTTTTTTGGGACCTGCTTAGTATATAGCTAAGTATGCCCATTTACGGGATGACGCTGTGGATATGGTTCTATTTTTTTCGCGCTTGAGGTCGGCTGACTAGGAATGCTGGCCCTCTTGATAGGGATACGATTCGATCAGTTCGGAGATGGTGACGAATTCGTAGCCCTGGTTCTTCAGGTAGACGATCGCCTCGCGCAAGCCTGCGACCGTCTGAGAACGATCGCCACCACCGTCGTGCATCAACACGATGCCGCCTGGCTGAACGCTCTTGATGCGTTCTGCGATCACCTCAGCACCTGGTCGACGCCAGTCTTCCGTGTCGACGTTCCAGCCGATCTCGCCATCGATCATGCCCTTGAGATCGGTCGCGGTCGATTCGCCGAAATTGCCGCCTGGAGCACGGAAGTAGATGCTGGCATCCTTGCCCGAGATCTCCTTGATGATATCGAGGCCCTTCTGTACTTCTTCCTGGCGTTCTGCGGTGCTCATGAGGTCGAGCGAGACGCCTTTGCCCGATCCATCCGCGTGGTCCCAGGTGTGAGTGGCGATCTCGTGGCCCTCTTCTGCCATGCGCTTGATCTGGTCGGCGTGAGAGGGAACCTGTTGGCCGATGGTGTAGAAGGTGGCTTTGGCGCCATTCTCTTTCAAGATATCGAGGATCTGATCGGTGGTGGTATCCCACGGGCCGTCGTCGAAGGTGAGCGCGACCACTTTCTTGCCATCGGAATCCGCATTGTAATAGACCAGGCGGTCGTCGATCTTCTCTTTGGTCACCTGTTCGAGCGAGATGCCGGATTCTGAGCCGGTGCGCGTTACGGTCTCCCCGTCCTGACCAGGCAAGAAGACATGGAGCGCACCCCACTGCCCTGCTTTCGAATAACCAGCGGGAGTCACGGTCGGTTCGGAATCGGTGTAGGCTTCCATCACATCCGTGCCATTAGAGATGACCACTTGGTCACCCTCGTTGATGTGGGTCGAGAGATCGGTGACCTCTTTTTCGTTGATGAGCGCCGAACAGCGCGTTCCTTCACCTTCGCGCATGACGGAGTTGTCGACAGCGACATAATTGCCGGGAGTAGCGCTCACGATGTTGTTATCCAGCAAACCTTCGATGGATCGTTCGTCGCCTTGCAGCGTCATGGTCTCGCCGTTGACGGTCGCCTCGATAGGCCCGGCATAGGCAACCTGCTCGACGACGAAATAACCACCGAAGCCGATAGCGAACAAGATCGCTATCGCAGCGACCACGCGAGGCCAGGCTTTCTTGCGACGACGATGCGAATGTTGCGCGTCGGCATAGAGCGGTTTGAATCCAGAGGTGTTGCCATTGGCGCTCGGATGCGCTTTGTAGCGCCCACTTGCTGCAGAATAATCTTGATGACCCTGGTAGGGGGATCCAGCTGGCGCGAACGTTCCTTCGGGTGCGTGCATAGGGGCAACCTGTGCTCGTGCCTGCGTTTGAGCAGAGGAATCCGCCTCGGCTGTTCGGTTCGTATCCGGATTCGCGTTCAAGCGCGCATGCGAACCGGTCGCAGCGGGGGCATCAGGTTGATGCGTAGCATGAGGATCAGGTTGATAGACAGCCTGCGAACCAGTCGCGGTGGGGTCAGCGTAGTGCGCGGCATGCGCCCCCGTGGCGGCTGGATCGCTCGGTCTCGGTGCAGCAGACGTTCGTACTGAAGAAGCGTCGATGGTTGGAAGACCCATGTGCCGATCGATCGTACCTTGGTCGATCGTCGTGAACGATCCCGTATGTCCCGCATGGACACGGCCCGGCGTGTGCGTGCCAGATACTGGCAGATGCTCGCCGGTATAGGAAGGATGCGCATTCTCGTGCGCGCCGTGTTGCTGGGCATTGCGTTGCTGTGCGCGAGCTGCAGGCGATTTGGGATGAGGCACGCCCGATGCCGAAATAGCAGGCAAGGAAGTGGACGAAAGATGAGGATTCCTTTGGGGGTTCTGAGCGCCTCGGTTCGAGACGAGGCGCGCGCCATTCGTGGATGAGAGTTCGTCGCTCTGCACCGTTTGACGCTTGTCGGTACGGCGGTGAACCGCCCGACGTTGGGGACGATCGTCTTTGTGGGAATGATTTGAGATTCGATGATCGTGCGGCATGACCGGTCTTTCGTTGCTCTGCTTCACTTACGAAACCAATACTCGATAATGCCGCACTATTTTACCCTCTATTTGTCGTGATTATGAGGAGAACCTGCTTCTATTCCATCAACGACGTTACCGCTTGAGCGTAGGCGACCGGGTCTTCGATCGGCATGTTCTCGACGATGAGCGCCTGATCGTAGAGGATCGTTGAATACAGCTCGATCTTGGCGGTATCGCCATCCTTTTCGGCCTTCTTCAGAACGTCGAAGACGCGATGCTTCGGATTGAGCTCCAGCACGCGATCGGCTTTGATCCGCTCGCCATCGGGACCCATGGCCATCATGCGCTCCATCTCGAGCGAAATGGGGCCTTCGGTGGTAACGGCAGCCGGTGCGTCGGAAAGGCGCGTCGACACCGCAACGCGCACGACGGCATCTCCGAGCGCTTCTTTCATAGCGCTGAACAGCGATTCGTTCTCCTTCGTGATGGCTTCTGCCGCTTCTTTCTCGTCTTCGGTCTCCAGGTCAAGATCGCCGCCTGCGACGTTCTTCAAGGGGCGATCGTCGAAGCTATTCATGGCCATCATGCAGAATTCGTCCACGTCTTGCGTGCAGAGCAGCACGTCGTAGCCCTTGTCGAGCACGGTCTTCACGATGGGCATCTTCGCCAAACGATCGACCGATTCACCCACCGCATAGAAGATCGACTTCTGATCGTCCGCAGCCTTCTCGAGGTATTCTGCGAGCGTGATCATCTTCTTCTCGGAGGCGGAATAGAACAGCAACAGATCCGAGAGCTTGTCCGCGTCCATGCCGTAGCTGGAGTAGATGCCGTATTTGATACCGCGGCCGAAATCTTGGAAGAAGCCCTCATACGCTTCGCGATCATTCTCGAGCATCTTCAGCAGGTCAGACTTGATCTTCTTTTCGAGCTTCTGAGCGATCGCACGCAATTGTCCGTTATGCTGCAGCGTTTCGCGGGAGATGTTCAGGGTCAGATCCTGGCTGTCGACCACGCCGCGCACGAAATTGAAGTAGTCGGGCAACAGCTCCTCGCACTTGTCCATGATGAGCACGTTCGAGGTGTAGAGCGCGAGACCCTTCTTGTAATCCTTGCTGTAAAGATCGTAAGGGGCATGGCTCGGGATGAAGAGCAGCGCATCGTAAGAGAGCGTGCCTTCAGCATGGATCGAGATGGTGCGCAGAGGGTTCGCGTAATCGTGGAAATCCGACTTGTAGAACTCGTCGTATTCCTCTTCGCTCACCTCGGACTTGCGGCGCTTCCAGATGGGGATCATCGAGTTGATGGTCTCGACTTCGGTGACCGATTCGTACTGCGGCTGGTAGTCGTCTCCTGCATCTTCAGGCTTGGGCATCTCGACCATCTTCGCGCATTCCATCTTGATGGGGTAGCGTACGTAGTTGCTGTAGCGCTTGATGAGCGACTTCAGCTCAGGTTCGCTCAGGAACAGATCGAAATCCTCTTCGTCGGTATTCTCTTTCAGTTCGAGCACGATCTGCGTGCCGTGCGTTTGCTTCTTGGCCTTCTTGATCGAATAGCCTTCGACGCCATCGCTGGTCCAGCTGTAGGATTCATCGGAGCCCCAGGCGCGCGAGGTGACGGTGACCTTCTGCGCGACCATGAACGCGGAATAGAAGCCGACGCCGAACTGTCCGATGATGTCGATATCCTTGCCTTGGTCCTCTTCGTTCTCGGTCTTGAATTCCTGGCTGCCTGAATGGGCGATGGTGCCCAGATTCTCTTCCAGTTCTGCCTTGGTCATGCCGATGCCGGAATCCTCGATGGTGATGGTATGCGCATCCTTATCGAAGGAAACGGTGATGAACAGATCGTCCTTCGAGACGGTGATGGATTGGTCGGTGAGGCTCTTGAAGTAGAGCTTGTCGACCGCATCGGATGCGTTCGAGATGAGCTCACGCAGGAAGATCTCGCGGTTCGTGTAGATCGAGTTGATCATCAGGTCGAGCAACTTCTTGCTCTCGGTCTTGAATTGTTTCATGCACGGTCCTTTCTTGTTCGCATGCAGATGAGGGAGCAGCGGTGGAGCGCCGCTCGTAGTTGTCATTAAAGAAATTAGCACTCTAGTCAATAGAGTGCTAATAGAGTCGAACCTTCAGTGCGTAGATGCACAAAATATTCATAGGGGACGCTGAGATCTAAAGGCTGCGCGCCTTCGCAGCGCACGCTTGGATCGCGCTCATCGTGGTGCCACGGAACGCGCCATTCTCGAGCTCTTCGACACCGGCGATGGTCGAGCCGCCTGGCGAACAGACCTCGTCCTTCAACTGGCCGGGGTGCTTGCCAGTCTCGAGCACCATCTTCGCGCTGCCGAGCACCGTTTGCGCTGCGATCTCGAGCGCCTGTGCGCGCGGAAGACCTTCAGCCACGCCGCCATCGGCTAGAGCTTCGATGAACATATATACGTACGCAGGAGCGCTGCCGCCCACAGCACTTGCTGCGTCCATGAGGGATTCCTTGAGCTCGATCGCAAGACCGAAGCTCTCGAGCAACTCGCGTACGATCTTGGTATCTTCAGGCGTGACCAGATCGCCCACGCAGAACGTGGTGGTTCCTTCGCCAACGAGCGCAGGAGTGTTCGGCATGACGCGAACGATCTTCGCAGGATGACCGATCTGCTCTCCGAGCCACGCGAGCGTCTTGCCAGGGGCGATGCTCACGAAGATCTGGCGTTCATGCAGATGATCCTTGATCTGGGCGATGACGCTCTCGTATTGCTGCGGTTTCACGCAGAGGAAGACGATATCGGACTGGCCGGCGACTTGCGTCACGTCGGTAGTGGTCTCGATGCCCAGCTTATCGTGCGTTGCCTTCGTGCGTTCAGCAGTGGTGTTCGAGCCGATTATTTCTTCTAGAGCGACCAGGCCTTTCGCGATGATCCCCTGGATGATGGCCTTCGCCATGTTCCCGCAACCGATGAAACCGAGTCTCATGTTTCCTCCCTCGAACGTTCGATCGACCTCTGCTATAATAGCGCGAGCGTTAGAAGGGGATTACCCTTTAGCAACGCTTTGTTTTCGAAAACGTGAACTTCGCAGGCGATGCGAAGCGTGCGATCGGTGGCTCGTTACACTGTTGAGTGAGAATCACAGAAAGGGGACAGCCATGGCTTCCCAAGAGAAAAACGAAAAGAACTGGTCCATCATCGTACCGGGCGTTCTGCTCATCTTCTTCGGCGCGCTCTGCGCGTTCTATCCTGGCATCACGCTTCTCAGCGTTACGTTCGTCGCAGGCGCGGGCTTCGTCTTCGCTGGCATCGTGAACATCGTATCGTACGTCCGAGAGCGCAAGACCATGGGGCTTTCAGGCTGGTACGTCGCTTATGGCATCCTCGACATCATCATCGGCTTGATGTTGCTCATCCATCCGTTCGCGACCGCATACGTCATCCCGTGGCTCATCGGCTCGTTCGTCATCGCGTACGCCATCGTCGAGATCGTGGGCATCATCGCGAACCGCAAGTCGCTCGGTTCTGTATGGGGGCTCGGTCTCGTATCTGCGATCTTGAGCTTGATCGTGGGCATCTGCTTCTTCGTCTTCCCGGAAACGCTCGCCATCTTCATCGCGGTCTTCGCGGTCATCCGTGGTGCGACGCTCATCGTTGCTGGCTGGAATAGCTATCAGCCCATCTAGGCTCAGCTCGAAACACGCTACCAACTAAATAAGGCACAATCGCATCCTTTCGTTTCGCTGTGCGCGAGTTATGGTAAAAAAGAAAGTGAAAAAGTCATAGCTCGTTAACCTCGAAAGCAAAACTCGCAGCGCTACAATACCACTTTGCATTCGGTAACGACACGCAGTCGCAAAAAAGGTGTTGTGCCCCCTATGCTCTCAAAATTCAGCGTCAAGCGTCCGTATATCATCGTCGTCGCGGTCATCGTCGCGCTCATCTTAGGTGGCGTTTCGGTGAGCAAGATGAAGACCGACTTGCTCCCCGATATGGATATTCCGTACCTGATGGTCATCACCACCGATCCTGGTGCGAGCGCAGAAAAGGTGGAGACCGAGGTCACGGAGGTGCTGGAGGATACGCTCTCAACGGTCAACGGCGTGACCGAGATCCAGTCTCAAAGCGCCAACAACGTTTCCATGGTCGTGCTCGAATTCGAAGATGGCACCGACATGGACTCTGCTCTCGTGAAGGTCTCTTCCGCGGTCAACGAGGTCGAGGCGTTATTGCCCGAAACGGCTGGTTCGCCTAACTACATGGAAATGAGCATGGACATGATGGCCACGCTCTACATCGCCGCCGCTTACGATGGTAAGGACATCTACGAGCTCTCGGAATTCGCTGAGAACACGCTCGCGCCCGAGTTCGAGCGCATCAATGGTGTGGCGGATGTTTCCGTGGTCGGGTCGGTGAACCAGGCTGTCGAGGTGCGCCTGAACGACTCGAAGATCGAAGACATCAACAACCGACTCCTTTCGAGCGTGAATTCGGAGCTTTCCGATGCGAAGAAGTCCATCGATGAGGGCAAGTCACAGCTCGCGGAGGCGGAGAAGACGCTGAAGGATCAGCAGGCGAAGCTCTCCGAGCAAGAGAAGTCCACGACCGACGAGCTCGGGCAAGCCATTTCAGGACTCACTGCTGGCGTTTCTGCGGGAACGGCTCAGGTCGCTGCGCTCACCGCTCAGATCCAATCGCTGCAGGCGCAGCTCGTGCAGGCACCCGAAGCGATGAAACCCGCCATCAACCAGCAGATCGCAGCGCTGCAAGAGCAGCTCACGAAGGCTACTGAAGAGCTGTCGGGATATCAGAATCAGCTGGCTGTGGCTGAAGCGGGTGGTCTGAGCGCGGCGAGCCAATTCGGCAGTGGAGCCGCTCAGCTCTCGAGCGCGCTCAGTGCGCTCGAGCAGAACAAAGGCCAACTCGAAGAGGCGCAGGCGCAATATGAAGAGGCGCGCGATAAGGCCATCTCATCAGCGAATATCGATGCGCTCGTCGACAAGACCACGCTTGCGAACCTCATCAAAGCGCAGGATTTCTCCATGCCGGCAGGCTATCTAGGCAATTCCGAAGACGATGAGCAATGGCTCCTGCAGGTCGGCACGAACATCGAGAGCGTGGACGATCTGAAGAACCTCATGCTCGTCGATCTTGATGGGGTCGGAGAGGTGCGCCTTTCTGATGTTGCCGATATTACCGTGGTCGATAACGTAGGCGACGCTTACATGAAGCTCAATGGCACGGAAGGTATCTGCCTTACGGTCTACAAGGGCTCGACCGCTAGCACGAGCGACATCTCGAACGCATGCGGTGAGAAGGTCGCAGAGCTTCGCGAAGACTATCCCGGCTTGTCGCTCGATGTCGTGAGCGACCAGGGCTCCTACATCTCGCTCTACATCAACTCGATCCTGCAGTCGCTTTTGTTGGGCGCGCTACTCGCGATCGTCGTTCTCGCCATCTTCTTGCGCGATTGGAAGCCAACGCTCATCGTGGCGTTCTCCATTCCGTTCTCGGTATTGGTGGCGCTCCTGCTCATGTACTTCTCAGGTATCTCGCTCAACATCATGTCACTCGGTGGCATCGCGCTCGCTATCGGCATGCTCGTCGATAATTCCATCATCGTACTGGAGAACATCTATCGTTTGCGCGGCCGTGGCATTTCCGCGCAGCGTGCTGCGGTACAAGGTGCCAAACAGATAACGGGTGCGGTCATCGCGTCGACGCTCACCACCATCTGCGTGTTCCTGCCGATCGTGTTCACGACGGGCATCGTCAATCAGATGATGCTGCCCTTTGCGCTCACCATCGCCTACGTATTGTGCGCTTCATTAGTGGTCGCGCTCACGCTCGTGCCCAGTCTTTCGCGTTTCGTGTTCAAGAATTACGTTCCGCGTCGCAACAAGTGGTTCGAACGCTTGCAGGAAGCCTATGCGCGCTCGCTCAATTTCTTCTTGCGTCACAAGGTCATTCCTCTCGGCGTTTCGGTCGTGCTCTTGGTGGTGGCGATCGGTGGCGTGCTCAATATGGGCGTGACCATGGTGCCCACCATGACGGGCAAGAACATGTCGGTCATGGTGACGATGCCCGAAGATGTCGAGAAAGAGGATGCGTTCGCTATGGCGGACGAGATCATGGACGCTGCGGTGAGCATCGAAGGAGTTGGTAATGTCGCCGCGATCGACGGCACTTCTTCCATGTCGATGGTGTCGAGCGCTGCCTCGTCTTCTGGGGAACAATACTACGAGATGTTCGCGTTCTATCTGCAGATGGACGATTCGGTCACTACTGAACAGCAGGTGCTCGATATCGGTGAAGAACTGTCGGAGAAGACCGCGGGCCTCGATTGCGAGGTGATCACTGACGCGTCGTCCTCAGAGGCCATGAGCTCCATGATGGGCAGTGGTCTTTCCATCACCATCACGGGTCCCGACCAGGATAAGCTGATCGAGATCAGCGAAGATGTGATGGGTATCGTCGATGAAGTGGAAGGCTATACCGAGATCGAGAACGGTATGGAAGAGGCGGACAAGGAGGTTCACCTCATCATCGACGAAGATGCGCTCACGAAGAAGGGCTTCACGGTCGCGCAACTCTATCAGCAGCTCTCTAGCATGCTGAACATCTCGACCACGTCGAGCAAGCTCACGGTCGACGGGCACCAGATGCAAGTCGAGATCATCGATGAAACGAACGTTCCGACCCGCGAGGACATCCTCGATACCACCATCACCATGACCAGCCAACAGGGCGAGTCGGTCGAGGTGAAGATCGGCGATGTGGCCACGATCGAAGAGGGGCTCGCATCGAACTCCATCGTTCATTTGAATTCCGACAAGACCATGACCGTGACCGCGGAGATCGAGGACAGCTTCAACAACGCTCTGCTCTCGCGCGAACTGACCCAGAAGCTCGATGCGTACGAGGTGCCCGATAATTACCAGATCTACTACGGTGGCGAGCTCGAGAACATCAACACCATGCTCGAGCAGATGCTGCTACTGCTCATCTTGGGCTTCGTGCTCATCTACCTGATCATGGTCGCGCAGTTCCAGAGTCTGCTATCGCCCTTCATCATCATCCTCACCGTTCCGCTCGCGTTCACCGGCGGCTTCTTCGCACTGTGGTTCAGTGGCGAAGGACTTACGATGCTCTCCCTGATGGGCTTCGCGGTGCTGATGGGAACGGTCGTGAACAACGGCATCGTGTTCGTGGACTATGTCAATCAGCTGCGCCGTGGCGGCTTAGAGAAATGGCATGCGCTCGTCGCTGCGGGCAAGACTCGTATGCGCCCGATCCTCATGACGGCACTCACCACTATCCTCGCTATGCTTCCGATGGTGTTCAGCGTCGCGATCGGCGCGAGCATGCAGCGTGGTATGGCGCTCGTCGTGGTAGGGGGCTTGCTCTACGCTACCTTCATGACGCTCTATGTGGTGCCGATCATGTACGACCTGCTGTATCGCCGTGTTCCGACCGAGGTCGATCTAGGTGATGAGACGCTCGACGACGATCCGGGCGACGCGCAAGCATTCCTCGAAACGCTGCAAGCCAAGCATGCGGCGCAGGCGATCGATCGCGGTGTCACGCCGCCACCGAGCCTCCCATCGTCGTCCTAGCTGGGAGTGGCGCGTTCGTGCACGACTTGCGACCGCTCCTTCACGTTCAATTTTCGACTGCGTAACAGATGGCTGCCTTTGGCGGCCATCTTTCATGTGCTGATCTAGCATTGATGTTGCGAGCTCGCATGAGGGCTTCATCCTTCACGCGAGAGAGCCGGCCGAGCGAGCATCTCGCTTGGCTGTGCATCGCGCAAAGAACTCTTCAGGAAGGTGATCCAAATGGAAAACTCTCAATATACGCTCTATGTCAAAGATGGTTGCCCCTTCTGCGCGAAGGTCCTGAACTTCATGGATGAGCACCATATCGTGCTGCCGATCGAGAACATCAGCCTCATGCTGCACGACGTGGCCTACGACACGCTCATCAATTTGGGTGGGAAGTTCCAGGTGCCCTGCTTGTCGATCGATGGCAAGGCGCTCTATGAATCGGATGACATCATCGCGTATCTGAACAAGACGTTCGTCGAGAACGAGTGATACTTCTTCGCGAATAGCGTGAAAGAGCGATCGTGCTCCATCGGTCGATCGGGACGCGAAGAGCGTCATCTCGTCTCGCAAGAGCGACCTAGAAACGAAGAACGCCTCAGGGCCAGATCGGGCTCTGAGGTGTTCTTGTGTGTCGAGGTATATCGAAGCTTCTAGCGCTGGTCTTCTTCAAGATGGCGCTGCGCTTCTTCGTAGGCCTGATAGGTGAGTATCTCCCATTGCTTGCGGGTCGATTTCGCTACCGTATCAAGGATGATGCCCGCCGTGAAAGACAGCGCGCCGCAGATCACGAGCGCGATCGCGAGGATGGCGGTGGGGAAGCGCGGTACGAGGCCGGTCTGGAAGTATTCGGCGATGACAGGGATGCCTGCGACCAGGCCGAGCACGACCAAGATGAGCGCGAGCCAGCCGAAGAACGCCATCGGCTTGTGGTCCTTGAACAGCGATGCGATGGCGCGGAGCACCTTCGCGCCATCTCCGAAGGTGGAGAGCTTCGAGTAGCTGCCTTCGGGACGGTCGCGATAATCGATCGGCACGTCTTTGATGCGGAAGCGCTTGTCGACCGCATGGATGGAGAGTTCGGTCTCGATCTGGAATCCTTCAGAGAGCACGGGCATGGTCTTCACGAAGACGCGATTGAATGCGCGATAGCCGGTCATGACATCGTCGAAGGCGTAGCCGTAGATGACCTTGATGAGCCAACGCACGAGGTTATTGCCGAAACCATGGAACGCACGATCGTTCTCTTCGCCGTATGTGCCGTTCGAAAGACGATCGCCCACGGTCATGTCGGCAACATCGTCCATGAGGGGCTTCAGTAGATCGGGAGCTGCTTCGGCGGGATAGGTGTCGTCGCCGTCCACCATGATGTAATAATCAGCATCGATCTCGCGGAACATCTGACGAACCACGTTGCCTTTGCCTTGGCGGGGCTCCATGCGAACGATCGCACCATGCTCTTCGGCGATGGCAGAGGTTTCATCCTTGGAGTTGTTGTCGTAGACGTAGATATCGGCTTCGGGCAGCACGCGCTTGAAATCGTCGACCACTTTCCCGATCGTGACCGCTTCGTTGTAGCAGGGTATGAGCACCGCGATCTTGTCCGCCATCGGGCCCCTTTTCGCTCGACTGTTTTGCAAATGGATTTCATTATACAAAAGAAGCGCTTCACGTGTGAATTCGTGGGGATTCATGGATGGTAATTATGTAAAGAAAGAGCCCTCCAGCGTGACTTGAAGGTAACAGCTTTGTTACAATTGGTCAGCCCTATCGTCTACGTAGGATTGGCAGTATGGAAAAGCATTCTCAAAGTGCCGGAATGAAGAATGCAAGAACACGCCGCCACAAAGGCGGTTTCGTTTCTTTATGTCTCATTGCGGCGTTAGCTCTTGTAGTTGGCACTGGCCTGTTCGGTCAGCGCTCTGACAGCGTGCGCTCAGACGCCGAAAACACTCCGGTTACGAATCTTTCCGAGGCGGTGGCGGAGGTCCATCATGCGCCTGAAGCGGCAGCTGATGCCTTCGAGGTCGCCAGCGATTCCGATTATGGATCGTACGAGAAGGGCAAAGTGCTCATCGCGGTCGATGAAACGACCGACTTGGATCAGCTGAACGCAGCGCTGAGTTCGAGCGATCTCGTTCAAACGAAAGACGTATCCGACCAGGACATGTCTGCCGGTTTCGTGCAGGTGGCTGTGAAGAGCGATGTGTCCATGAAGCAGATGCTGGCTTCTTTGCGAAGCGAAGGCCTGCAAGCTCAACCCAACTATGTCTACCACACCGTAGCCGATGAGTCCGAGGCAGATGCTTCTTCTGTTTCGGCTGATGCTGATGCAGAAGATGCGCAAGCGCTCGAAGGCCAAACGGTGCAGACGAGCGATGCTGTTCAAGTGAACGACCCAGGTGTCGCTCAGCAATGGGGCATGGAGTCTCTTGATGTGTACCGTGCCTGGGCCATCGCAAAATGCAAAGAAGACACGTTCACCAGTCCTAAAGTTTCGGTGGCTGTCGTCGATACCGGTTGTGCGGTCACGCACGAAGATCTCGTGAATAACGTGCGCGCCACCATAACTCCTCAACGCGCCAGCCAGGCGTGAATCAGGTCACTGATGCGAACGGACATGGTACGCATGTTGCGGGCATCATCGCCGCGGACGCGAACAATGGCAAGGGAGTAGCAGGCGTTTCCTACGATGCTGGCTTGGTCATCATCAAGGCGACTACCGATGAAGCGGGCAAGAACTTCACCACTGCGACACTGGCGCAAGCGTATACCTGGCTCTTGACCAGCACGGGCGCGCAGACCAATGCGCAGGCTCATAACGTTCGCGTCGTGAACATGAGCGTGGGCGGCGAAGGTTCGATCGAGAAGGACGACCTTCTCTACAAGAAGATCACCGAAGCGAAGAACGCCAACATCCTCACGGTGTGCGCAGCGGGCAATCAGCAAGGCACTTCGATCCCGCCGTACGACTGCATCCCTGGCGATTATGAGGATTGCTTCACGGTCATCAATCTGCAGGGCGACTCTTCTGCAACACCTAACGACTCTTCGGGTTCATCTTTCGTTCAGCGCGCTAGTGGTTCGAATTACAACGTAGCGAGTGGGGCTTTGAGTCAGGCGAAGAACATCTCTGCGCCTGGCACGAGCGTCTATAGCACGGTCACGTCGGGCGGGTATGGCTATATGAGCGGCACCTCTATGGCATCGCCTGCGGTCGCGGGCGTCGCAGCGCTGCTGTTCGCCTACGATCCGAGCTTGAGCGCTGAAGATGCGCGTGCGCTTCTGGAGCAGACCGCTACTGACATAGGTGACGAAGGCTGGGACGCAGAAACAGGTTATGGCGAAGTGGACGCTTACCATGCCCTTCAGATGCTCAGCGCAGAGATCTCCGCTAGTTCGAACATGGAAAAAGCCCAAACAGCCTCCTTCGAAGTGAACTGTGGAGATGGCTCCTCCATTCCTGCGTCGGACTGGTCGTGGTCTTCGAGCGATCCTGACATTCTCGCGGTCGATCCCGACAGCGGCACGATGACCGCGAAGGGCAATGGGACCGCAACGCTCACCGGCGTTCACAAGACGGTCTCGAGCAAGACCGTCACCAAAGACGTGCGTGTAGGTGGAGCGATCGACTTCACCAAAGTGAACGTGACGATGCAGCAAGATCAGTACACCTACACTGGCCAGCCGATCACGCCCAAGCCGACCGTCAGCTATGAAGGCACGACGCTCACCGAGAACATCGATTACAAGCTCGAGTATTCGAACAATACCGACGTCTCAGATAAGCTCGCGAGCATCACCATCAAGCCTATCTCGAGCAGCGATACGGGCTCCTATACCTTCAATTTCAAGATCACGCCAGCTGATATCAGCAAGGCGACGATCGCTCAGATATCACCACAGTCCTATACAGGCCAAGAGGTCAAGCCCACGCCGCTCATCACCTTCAATGGTGTCAAGACGCTTGCGAATGGGGTCGACTATACGCTCAGCTACAGGAACAATACCGATCCTTGCGTCGATTATGCAGAGGTCATCGCCACGGGTAAGGGCAATTTCACCGGCACGACATCAGCGACTTTCAGCATCGTCGCGAGCTTCAGCGATGTTACCGTCGAGCCGATCGCGAACGTCGAATACACGGGCAAGCCCATCACGCTCACGACCAATCAGCTGAAAGTGACCTACATGGGCATGAACCTCACTTCAGGAGTGGGTGGAGACTTCGATGTGACGTATTCGAACAATACTAATGTCGGGACTGCGACCGCAATTTTGAAGCCGAAGGCGGGCGGAATGTTCTCCGGTGGCTCGAAGACGGTCACGTTCAGGATCGTAGCAAGGAACCTCGCTGGTGGAGACGTCGAGATCTCGAACATTCCGAATCAAACGTATACCGGATTCGAGATCAAACCTGCTATCACCGTCAAATGCCAAGGCACGACGCTCAAGCTCGGTACCGATTACAACGTCACCTATTCGAACAACACGAACGTGGGAACGGGCAAGATAACGATAACGGGCAAGGCTCCGAATTACACCGGATCGGTTTCGACGAGCTTCACGATCAAGGGCATTCAGCTCACGTCCGCTACCACATTGGTGCACAATGTCGAGGACAAGATCTATAATGGCGCAGTTCAGACGCAGGATAAGCTGCAGGTGGTCTTCAAGGGCAAGACGCTCGTACGTGATAAGGACTATCGCGTATCCTATCGTGATTTCAAGACGCAGAAGAGCGTTGCTCCTAAAGAGGTAGGAGAATACGAGGTCGTGATCACCGGCATCGGAGAATACAGCGGCACCATAACGCGCGTATTCCCGATCTATGCGAAATCGAGCAGCAACGGCAGCGGTTCGAGTTCATCGACCAATAAGCCCAACAACTCGAACAACTCGAGCAATTCGAATAATTCGAGCAACAGCAGTTCTTCGAGCGGGGGATTGAACCCATCAGCTTCTCAGGCAGCTCCCACGGGACCGACCGTAACGGGCACGTGGAAGAAGTCCAGCGGCAAATGGTGGTTCTCGTATGATTCCAGCACGAAGAAGGCCCAGAAGAACAAGTCCTACCCGACCAGCCAATGGGTGAAGATCAAAGGCAAGCTCTATCATTTCGATAGCAAAGGCTGGATGCATACCGGATGGTACAAGCAAGGTAATTACTGGTATTACCTTGGGTCGGATGGCGCGATGAAGACCGGCTGGCAGAAGGTGAAGGGCAAGTGGTATTACTTGGCTGCCAACGGCATCATGCAGACGGGCAAGATCTCCGTGAGCGGGCAGACCTATTTCCTCAACTCCTCGGGTGCCATGAAGACTGGCTGGAACAAAGAGACCAATGGTTGGTATTACTACAAATCCTCGGGTGCTATGGCCAAGGGTTGGCAGAAGGTGAAGAGCAAATGGTATTACCTCGATCCTTCTCATGGGCTCATGAAGACCAACTGGCAGACCATCGGGGGTGTGAAATATTTCTTGCATCCTTCCTCGGGCGCGATGTTGACAGGTTGGGCGCAGCTCAATGGCGTTTGGTATTACTTCAAAGGCTCGGGTGCGATGACCACCGGCTGGCAGAAGGTGAAGGGTAAGTGGTATTACCTTGGCACCGATGGAGCCATGAAGACCGGATTCTACGATGTGAAGAAGGTCACGTACTATTCCAACAGCTCGGGTGCTATGCAGACAGGGTGGAAGAAGATCAGCAACAAGTGGTACTACTTCAACAAATCGGGCGCCCTGCAGAAGAACACTTGGATCGGCAACTATCACCTGAACGCGAATGGCGTTTGGGACACCTCAAGATAAGAAGACAGAGGACCGTATCATGAACAGTATTCACAACACGATCGAGGCGCATGAAGAGCGTCATGGTCTGAACAGCTTTTTCAAGTTCGTGCTCGCGATGATGCTCTCGTTCACCCTCGCGATCACGCCGGGGCTGGCTTTCGCGACCGAGGGCGGGAACACGACAGCGACGCAGACTGAAGAGGCCGCGGAAGAAACCAGCACCGAAGGATCTGCGAACCTACCCGAAGAAGATGGATCGCTCGACTCCGCAGCGATCTCCGAGGACGATTCCGTGCAAGGTGATGTAGATGCAGAGGCGCAAGCACCTGAGAGCAGCGAGGAAGCTGCGCTGACCGCTCAGGCTGTTGAAGACCCCGCAAATGAGCCTGAAGCCCAGAACTTGACCGCTCAGGCGGGCGATCTTACGCTCAAGATCTCTGGCGCGACGGAATATACCAAGGGTGGCAACATCACGTTCAATTTCAGCGTGCAGAACGCCACGGCAGGCAAGAAGATCACTTATCGCGTCAATAGCCTGCAGGTGTGGGTCGATACGCGCTATGGCCATGCGTACGAAACGCAATACACCAATGTTGCCGACTCGGCTACCCCTTCATTCACCTTCGATTTCAAGGCATCGGGAAAGTATCGTCTTCTCGTAACGGCGATCGAGGGCAACAACGAGCGTCAGGCGCAAGCTGAATTCGTGTTCACGGTGAACGATTCTAGCAAGCCGAAGCTCGAAGCGGTGGCCGAGAAGATCAAGAACGATTACAAGTACACGGGCAGCGCCTCTACGACGAATCGCGATTACGACAAAGCGCTCTACGTGCATGATTATCTCGTCAAGACGCTCAATGCTCATGAGGATTCTTCCGGTAAATATTGCGGCGCTTCAGGCGTTTTGCTGTATGGTCAAGGCAGTAGAGAAAGCTACCATCAAGCGATGTCGCTCATCTTGGGCGTGATGGACGTGAAATCACAACGCGTGGCGGCTGATAATAAGGTCTGGACGCTCGTCAACGTTGGTGGATCGTGGATGCATGTGGATGCCGCCGAGGACGATAAGCGTTCGGGCGAGCTTCAACATCTGTTCTTCGGTTTGACCGATACGCAGATGAAGCGCATTCGCTCTGGCTATGTGCCGCAGAGCGGCTATACCGCGACGAACGCTAATCTGAACTACTTCATGCGCACCAGCAACGCGATGGCATCCTATTCCGATCCCATCAAGAACAAGATCGCTGCACAGCTCGATGCGGGCAAGACCGCATTCACCATCACTGCGCCGAGCTATTCTGATACTTCGGTCTACGATGTGCTGTGCGATTTCGTCGCAGGCAAGCTGAGCAACACCACCATCAGCGGCAAGCAGGTGCTGGTGCAATTCGTCAATAAAGGACCTGGTAATTACAAGGCGAGCTATTACCAGGTGACCACGAAGAATCTCAATTCGCCCTATCTGTCGATCTCGGATCTGAACGCGAGCTACGCCGCTACGGGTTCTGCGATCAAGCCGACGCCGACGCTCACGTTGAACGGTACGCGTCTGCGTCTGAATACGGATTACTCGATCACGTATAAGAACAATGTGAACCCTGGAACTGCGACCATGGTCATCAAGGGCAAGAACGGTTATACCGGATCGATCACCAAGACCTTCAAGATCACGGCTACCGCAGCTAACCCAGTCGTAGCGACGGGCACCTGGAAGAAGAGCAAGGGCAAATGGTGGTTCGCCTACGACTCGAAGACGAAGGCTGCACAGAACGGGAAGTCCTATCCTGCTAACGAGTGGGTGAAGATCGGCGGCAAGCTCTATCATTTCGATAGTGCGGGCTGGATGAACGTGAACTGGCTGAAGCTCGATGGCAAATGGTATTGGCTCGGTTCCGATGGTGCGATGAAGACCGGCTGGAAGAAGGTCAAGAACACGTGGTACTACATGGCCAGCAATGGCGTGATGCAGACCGGCAAGAAGACCATCTCAGGTCAGACGTACTACCTCAACCCTACATCCGGTGCGATGAAGACCGGCTGGAATCGTGAATCGAACGGCTGGTATTACTACAAGTCTTCCGGCGCTATGGCGAAGGGCTGGCAGAAGGTGAAGGGCAAGTGGTATTGGCTCGACACCTCCAACGGCAAGATGAAGACCAGTTGGCTCGAAACGGGTGGGAAGAAATACTTCCTCAATACTTCTGGCGCGATGTTGACCGGCTGGGTCAAGATCCTTGACAAGTGGTACTACTTCAATGGTTCCGGCGCTATGGCGAAGGGCTGGAAGAAAGTTTCGGGCAAATGGTATTACCTCAACCCGACCGATGGCACCATGAAGACCGGTTTCTATGATGTGAGCGGCAAGCGCTACTATTCCAATGCTTCTGGTGTCATGAAGACCGGTTGGCAAAAAGTGAACAACAGATGGTATTACTTCGACAAGTCAGGCGCGATGCAGCGCACCAAATGGGTAGGCAACTACTACGTTGGAGCTGATGGCGTGATGGCCACCAATACGTGGATCGGCAAATACCATGTCAATTCGAGTGGCAAATGGGACAGAACGAAATAAGGATGGTCTGAGGCGAGGTCATTATGAATCATAGTCATCGTATATTCTTCAATGAAGAGAAAACCAAGCGCGAAGGAGCCGCCTTTCATAAGGCGGCCCTTGCGGTCCTTTTAGCGCTCTTGCTCGCGTTCACGCCTGGTCTTGCGTTCGCGACCACGGGTGAATTTCAGCAAGAAACGAACGTTCAGGAGAACGTGGAGTTCGATGCTGCTGAAGCTGAATCGACCGATGAAGCGACTATCGACGATCAGCCTGAGGTGAGCGACGACGAGCTCGAAGGGGCAATTGCAGACACGTCTGATCCTGTCGGCACGAGCGAACAAGAGATCGCCGTAGCCGCTGAAGGGGCGATCGAAGGCACCGCTGAAGGTGAAGGCGGCGGTGACGAAGGTGGCGAGATCGATGGTGATGCCATTAGGCTCGAAAATGCCTATAAGGAGTTTTTGGCTGCGAATCCGGGCGTGAACAATGTGAATAAGACGGATTATGATAAAGCGGTAATCGTCCACGAATATTTGCTCGCAAAGGCGGATTTCGATGCGTCGAGCACGAAAGATTCTGCTCTAGACATCTTAGATAATCTTGGCTCGACATTGCAGGTCAAGGTGTCGAGCAAGAGCTTTCAGGCTGCTTTTCGTGAGCTGATGGTTCGTCTTGGTGTTCCGGCGAGCGACATCAAAGATGTATCGGCTGATGGTCACGCGTGGACGCTCATCAATCTCGATGGAAACTGGACGCATATCGATACGGCGAATGACGATCTTTATGCCAATCAGCGTCAAGGAGCGTATCTTTTCTTCGGTCTGACAGATGCGCAGATCGTGCTGGCGCATCCTTCGTATGTTCGCGGTGCCAATCCAGCTGCAACGAATACCGCGAACAACTATTACGCGCGTACGCATGATATGGCGGGCTTCGAACAGGCCGAGGAGCTTGCAGGTGTGATCAAAGGGAAGTATCCGTCCATGCAGAACGGGGGATCCTTCACGTCTGCGATCCCTGCAGGGACCGATGCCAACATCCAGAAGCTCATCTCGCAGCAGGTCGCTGCATGTTTGAATGGAGCGAGCATCGTTTCCGACCCTAATACGAGGGTGACCGTCGAGATCTCTGGGACGAATTACAAGGTCACGATCACGAAACTGACGGTCGTCACTGCAGACCTGTTCCTGACCGTTGCCGATCAGAGATACACGGGCGATTCCGTGCGCGCGATCTTGCGCACCAAGCTGGACTATACGGATTTCAAGGAAGGGGTAGGGTACACCGTTTCCTATCGCAGTAAGTCCAATCCGAACGAGGTGTACGATTCGAGCGGTCCTTATCGCTCGGGCACTTATGATGTGATCATCACGGGTAAGGGCAATTACACTGGCACGACCACGCTCACCTTCAAGATCACTCCTGCTAGCATCACGAGCACGATGAAGACGATCTCGAGCCGCGTGAAATATACGGGCAAACCACTCACGCCGCTCATCACGTTGAAGTACGGAAACTATACGCTGACCTCGAACGATTTCGATGTTAAGTACACGAACAATGTTGAGCCTGGGTACGCCAAGGCGACCGTAACGGGTAAGGGCAACTTCACTGGTTCGGAGACGGTCACGTTCTTGATCGAGAAGGACAGCACCAGCAGCGGTTCGAATAGCAGCAGCAACACCAACAATTCGAACAATTCATCCAATAACAGCAACATCACTACGAACGGAACGACCGACTCCGTCAATAATGGTGCGACCAGCGTCACGGCCCAGGCGCTCCCTAAGGCCCCTACTGTAACGGGCACGTGGAAGAAGTCCGGTGGCAAATGGTGGTTCTCTTACGATTCGAAGACGAAGACCACGCAGAAGAAGGCCTATCCGACCAATCAATGGGTGAAGATCAAAGGTAAGCTCTATCACTTCGATAGCAAGGGGTGGATGCATACGAATTGGCAGCAGCTCAATAAGAAGTGGTACTACTTCGGATCGGACGGTGCGATGAAGACCGGCTGGAAGAAGGTCAAAGGCAAGTGGTACTACATGGCTTCTGATGGTGTGATGCAGACTGGCAAGAAGATCATCAGCGGCAAGACCTACTATCTCAACACCTCTTCGGGCGCGATGAAGACTGGCTGGAATAAAGAAGGCAAGATCTGGTACTACTACAACTCCTCAGGCGCCATGAAGACTGGCTGGCTGAAGCTGAAGAACAAGTGGTATTACCTTGCTGGCAATGGCGCGATGCAGACGGGCAAGTATAAAGTGAGCGGTAAGACCTACTATCTCAATACGTCCTCTGGCGCTATGAAGACCGGATGGAACAAAGAAGGCACGACCTGGTATCACTATGCTAAGTCGGGCGCCATGTCCAAGGGCTGGGTGAAGAGCGGTCGCAATTGGTATTACATGGACGCATCCTCTGGTGCTATGAAGACCGGCTGGCAGACCGTTAGTGGCAAGACCTATTTCTTGAATCCTCCTAATGGCGAGATGCTGACAGGCTGGGTGAAGATCAACGGCGATGGCTACTATTTCGGCACGTCGGGCGCTATGCAGAAGAATAAATGGGTAGGGAATTACTACCTCGAATCCACGGGCAAGATGGCCACTAGCAAATGGATCGGTAAGTATCATGTCGATGCTACCGGCAGGTGGGACGCAACCAAGAAATAAGCAATCGTTCTGAACGCAAGAGAGGAACATCGATTCGAGATGCAGTTCATGAAAGAACATATCAAACGGTGGTTGGCAGGTGCGCTCTTCGTCGCGGCGGTCGCCACCATGCTCGCATGCGTGCCCTCTGTTGGCCTGGCAGCGACCGAAGAAGCGACATCTTCGACCGCTATCGAGACCGCCGATGTCGAGGTCTCTCCACAAGCGGATATCTCGATCGCGAATGCGGTCGTCGAGGGAATCGTTGACAAGGAGTACACGGGTCACCCACAAGGTCAGTCGATCAAGGTGACCGTGAATGGAGTCGTTCTCGATGGAACGCAGTACTCCTACATCATCGAAAACAATATCGGTCCGGGCATCGCCACGGTGGTCATCACGGGCAAGAACGGTTATACCGGTACGATAAAGAAGACCTTCAACATCCGTGTCAATCTCGGTAAAGCGACCGTCGTCTTGCAGGGTGGCCCTTATTACTACAACGGTTCGGCGGTCAAGCCGAGCGTGGTCGTGAAGATGGGCAGCTTCGTGGTGAATCCAAGCTATTACGAGGTTACGTACCAATACAACGATAAACCAGGCACGGCAACGCTGAAGGTTGCAGCTAAAGCGAACTCGAACTACTGCGAAGCGTTCACGGTTCGCACGTTCACGATCAATCAGCCGAAACCCGTCAGCAACAACTCCTCCAACAACAGCTCCTCGAGCTCGAACACCTCGACCGCTCTGACCCCTGCAGGCAACTCGAGCACCATCGCTCAAGCTGCCCCGAAAGCTCCGAGCGTAACGGGCACATGGAAGAAGAGCAAGGGCAAGTGGTGGTTCTCGTACGACTCCAAGTCGAAGACGGCTCAGAAGAAGTCCTATCCTGCGAACGAATGGGCGACCATCAAGGGTAAGCGCTATCACTTCGACTCCAAAGGCTACATGAGCTCCAAGTGGTACAAGTCAGGAAGCTCTTGGTATTGGCTCGGCACCGATGGCGCTATGAAGACCGGTTGGCAGAAGGTATCGGGCAAGTGGTACTTCATGGAGCGAAACGGCATCATGCAGACCGGCAAGCGCAAGATCTCGAACCAGACCTATTACCTCACTTCGTCAGGTGCGATGAAGACCGGTTGGAACAAAGAGAGCAACAAGTGGTATTACTACAAATCCTCTGGAGCCATGGCCAAAGGCTGGGCGAAGGTGAAGAACAAGTGGTACTACTTGAACCCTTCCGATGGTGTCATGAAGACCGGTTTCTACAACGTCGGTAGCACGCGTTATTTCTCGAATGGGTCGGGCGCGATGCTGACTGGATGGCAGAAGATCAGTGGCACATGGTATCACTTCAAGGGTTCAGGTGCCATGTCCAAGGGCTGGAACAAACTGAAGAACAAGTGGTATTACCTCGATCCATCGAGCGGTGCGATGAAGACGGGCTTCTACGATGTTGATGGAAGTCGTTACTTCTCGAACGGCTCGGGCGCGATGCTGACCGGTTGGCAGAACATCGGCGGCAAATGGTACAACTTCAATAAGTCAGGTGCGATGCAGAAGGCCAAGTGGGTCGGCGAATACTATGTCGGCTCCGATGGTGTCATGTTGGCGAATACGACGGTAGGCAATTATCGCGTGGACGCTAACGGCAAATGGCATCGTATCTAACGATGATCGCAACTCCCCTTCAAAGTACCCCGAGAGAAGAGAGAGACCGATGCAGACGATACAGAAGCACGTGAACGTCATCAAAGCTGGTGTAGCATCTCTGCTGCTCTGCCTGGTTCTAGGCTTGCCAGCTCTTGCGTTCGCTGAACCAGAAACGAGCAACGATGCAGGTGATGCGTCTGCTCAAGCTGCGTCCATCGAGACCGCAGCGAACATGGTCACGGTCCCTGCGACGTTCATCAAGACGCCTTCGATGCAGAGCACGCATCTTTCAGCAACGGTCTCTTACAATCAGGCTTTCACCAAAGGTGAGCCGACCCGGTTCACCTTCAACGTTTCTGGCAACACGGGATCGTTGCGCTACAAGGTCTTCTCATTCGAGCTCGAGACTGAGGATGGACCCTCCTACGTAGTCGATCCTTCAAGTGGCGCAGCTGCGCCTTATCGCGATGAGAACTACATCGACGTATCTCTTTATGCTCCTGGGAAATACACCCTCATCTTCACTCCATGGGAGTGGACGGAGAACGCCGATGGGGAGATCGTCTATGGAGACCTCGTGCGCTTCCAGATCGAGTTCACCATCTCAGAGAGCGATTCTTTCAAAGGGATCGATGCGATCGTGAGCGAGGTCGCGCAACAGTGCAATGCTGCTTGTGGCGATAGTGATGATTATACGAAGGCGCTTTGGCTGAACGATTGGATCTTGGATAACACGGAGTATGACTATTCAGGAACATATTGCAGCGCTGAGAGCGTTCTTGGCCAAGGGCTCGGTACTTGTGAGGGCTATCACGGGGCATACGTGAAGCTGCTCAACAAGGTCGGCATCGAGACGCGTCGTGTTGATTCGAGCGGAGACAATCATGTATGGACCGGTGCGAAGCTCGATGGGAAGTGGTACAACATCGACACGACGTGGAACGACTATCAGCAGCTTGGCGACAACTACCCGGACTCACGGCATCTTTATTTCGCTATTCCTACGAGCGTCATGAGCCTCGTTCATACCAAGTGGGATGGCAATTATAGCGTTGCGAGCGAGCAACGATCCGCTTTCGATGCGAACGCCTACGAGGATAATTACTTCATTCGATCAGGCGAGATCGATCGATATACGAAACCCTATATCGAAGATGTGAGCGGTAGCTATAGCGTCAAGTCTCAACTTGCAGCGCAAAAGACGAGCTTCTCTCTACCGATCGTGCACACGGAATGGGCTGGTACTAACGACAAGAATGTCATCTACAACTTGGTCGCCTATCAGCTGGGGCAAGAGCGTTGTTGGGGTTCGCAGACGCGTGTTGCGGCAAATTATGCGAACGATACGCTCAACTTCACAGCGACCTACAACAATAAACCTTCCATCGCTAGCGCTACGGTGACGGGCGTGACCGACCAGACCTATGCCAGCAAGAAGATCGAGCAGAACCCGAAGGTCGTTGTAGACGGCAAGACGCTGGTCGAGGGCAGAGATTATACGCTGTCGTATAGCAATAACGTGAATGCGAGCACCACGAACAATCCTGCGGTCATGACCATCACGGGCATAGGTGATTATTGCGAATCGAAGACCGTTACCTTCACGATCAAGCAAGCAAAGCTGAGCGAGACCACGGTCGATGTGTTCCCGACCATCGTCTATAACGGACAAGCGCAGAAACCAACTCCGACCGTGCGTGCAGGAGATGGCGTTCTGAGCTCGGATAACTATACCGTTTCCTATCAGAACAACGTCAATGCGGGCGACCGAACCGCTACGGTCATCATCAAGGCTAAAGGAAGCAACTGCACGGGCGAGAAGCGGGTCGTCTTCACTATCAGCCCGAAAGCTTTGCCGAAGCCGACAGTATCCTCTTCGAATATCGTTTACAACGGAAAGGCTCAAGAGCCTGTCGTAGTGAAGGATGGAACGAAGACGCTCGTGAAGGGCACGGACTACACTATCAAATACACCAACAATACGAATGTGGGTACGGCGAAGGCGGTCGTTACCGGCAAGGGCAATTACAAAGGATCGCAAACCATCACGTTCCAGATCAGATCAAGCTCAGGAAGCTCGAACTCGAGCGGATCTTCGACTGGGTCTTCGAGCGGAACCAACGTGGGGAGCAGTTCGACCGCGTTGACCCCTGCAGGCAACTCGAGCACCATCTCTCAAGCAGCACCGAAGTCATCCGCGGTAACGGGCACCTGGAAGAAGAGCAAGGGCAAGTGGTGGTTCGCCTATGACTCGAAGACGAAAGCAGCACAGAAGAGGTCCTATCCTGCGAACGAATGGGTGACCATCAAAGGCAAGCGCTATCACTTCGATGCCAATGGGTACATGCACGCCAAGTGGTTCAAATCGGGCAGTTCCTGGTATTGGTTGGGCTCCGATGGTGCCATGAGGACTGGCTGGCAGAAGGTGTCGGGCAAGTGGTACTTCATGGAGAGCAATGGCATCATGCAGACCGGCAAGCGCAAGATCGGCGGTCAGGTCTATTTCCTCAACGCCTCGAGCGGAGCCATGAAGACAGGGTGGAACAAAGAATCCGATGGCTGGCATTACTACAAGTCCTCCGGTGTCATGGCGAAGGGTTGGACCAAGGTGAAGGGCAAGTGGTATTACCTGAATCCCTCCAATGGCATCATGAAGACGGGCTTCTACGATGTGAACGGCGTTCGCTACTATTCCAACAGCTCGGGCGCGATGCTGACAGGCTGGCAGAGCATCGGCGGCAAATGGTATAACTTCAGCAAGTCAGGCGCGATGCAAAAGAGCAAATGGATCGGCGATTATTATGTCGACGCGAAAGGCGTGATGGCGACCAATACCTGGATCGGGAAGTATCATGTGAACGCGAGCGGCAAATGGGATAAGACCCGCTAGATGCCTTTGAACAGCGATTCATCATCCCGCACCTTTAAGAAGACCTCTCATCTCAGTGAGCGCATTTACAATGAGCGAACGTATGAGCAGTTTTAACGCACGATAGATTACGAAAGAAGGCTGATTTGGAGCGTACGAGTTTTTCATCTTTCATCAGAGCATTCCTCTCTCTTGTCCTTGTAGTCTCGCTCATACCTGCGATGCCTCATCCTGCCTATGCAGATGATATCCAGGCGCAGAGCGAAGAGACCACGTCCGATCAGGTGGAGGCAGGATCGGTCGGATTCGTTTATTTCGGTGATGCCGCTCCGACCGCAGGCGCTATCCAGAAGATCGCTGTTGCGATCGATGACGATGCGCTCATGGTCTCATCGGCGAAATTGACCTACGAAGACCCTCAGGGAAATCGTCATCAGGTAGCAGCGGAGAAGACGGCTTCGTCGGCTGCGCTCTTCTCTCTTCAGACCGAAGGTGCTGGCGTCTATCGTCTTATCAAGATGGAGGCGAGCGCTAAGACCGCTTCAGGTGTCGTGAAGAGCGTCGAGGTCGATCTTGCGAAAGAGGGCGATGGTTGCAGCTTCGAAGCAGTTCCCGATACGGGAGCGACCTTGAGCGCTCAATCCGAAGAGGGAGATGACGACTGCCTCTCGACCTATGCATTGAGCGCGCAGGGCGAGCTCCAAGAAGCTGACAGCCTTGATGATGCGGTGGCCTTGGCGGGCGGTACCGCGATCGCTGCGAAGACTTCGCGTGCGGGCAAGTTCGTGATCGCACTTGATCCTGGTCATGGTGGAACCGATCCAGGAGCGGTCTCGGGTGGATTGAACGAGGCCGATATCAACTGGAAGATCGCGCAAGCTTGCAAGGCCGAGCTTGAGAAATACGGAAACGTCGAAGTCTACGTGACTCGCGCTCAGAACGAAACGCTCTCGAGCCTATCTGCGCGCGTCGATCGAGCGGTGCAGCATGGCGCACAAGTCTTCGTGAGCATTCACATCAACTCTGCAACGCCGAGCGCAAAAGGCGCTGAAGTTTGGTATCCCAACGATAGTAGCTATAAGAAGGAAGAGACCCACGCGGTCGCAAAGGACTTGAGCCAGAAGATCCTCGATGAACTCGTTGCGCTCGGCCTTTCGAATCGCGGGATCAAGACGAAGGACTCTGCGAACAACAGCAAGTATCCCGATGGAAGCGTGCGCGACTATTATGGCGTTATCGCATCGGCTCGTGAACAGGGCATTCCTGGGATCATCGTGGAACATGCATTCATCACCAACGCTGACGAGAACAAGAAGCTCGGCAACGATGCTTTCCTCGTTCAGCTCGGCCAGGCTGATGCTCGTGGCATCGCGAAAGCATTCGGTCTTTCGAAGACTGCAGGCACTTGGGAGCAGCAAGCTAACGGGACATGGAAATATAAGCAGGTCGATGGATCGTATGCCGCTAATACCTGGCTCACGGTCTCTAACAAGCGCTATTGGATCGATGCGAACGGCATCATGGCGACAGGCATGAAGACTATCAATGGAGCCACCTATAATTTCGATGCTTCAGGCGCGCTCGTGACCAAGACCGGGTGGCAGAAGATCGATGGAGCGTGGTACTACTTCACGAGTTCGGGCGCTGCGAAGACTGGCTGGCTCAAGTCGGGCAGCAAGTGGTATTACCTGAATCCTTCTGACGGCAAGATGGCGCTCGGATGGACCACGGTCGCGGGCAAGAAGTACTACCTTAATGCTCCGAATGGCGAGATGCGCACGGGTGGTTGGTTCAAAGAGAACAACGATTGGTACTGGATCACCAGCT
>ERZ1673752.857-NODE-857-length-48118-cov-9.992655_pt1 | contig 48118 bp, 32 predicted proteins | sample MGYA00580195_ERZ1673752 | MGnify/ENA primary metagenome ERZ1673752 (study PRJEB41218, sample SAMN15661744) | gut metagenome | host: Homo sapiens | place: Canada: London | collected 2015-08-20/2019-03-30 | study: EMG produced TPA metagenomics assembly of...
GACGGACAAGAAAAGTAGGTAATAATATGCGGATTCTATGTATTGATACTTCGCTGGGAGCTTCGGTTGCCCTGTGGGATAGCGAAGCTAAGAACCAGGTGTTAGCTAGCCGGTCTAGCCAGGACTCTCGATCCCACGCGGAACATCTTGCAGAACTGGTTAGTGAGGTAGTGCAGGAAGCTTGCGAGTGCGCCCTCGCGAAAGCCGGTATTGAGGCGGTGGCAGTAGGACGTGGCCCGGCTCCTTTTACCGGATTGCGTTCCGGGTTGGTAACTGCCCGCACGATTGGTTTTGTACTGGGAGTGCCGGTGATCGGAATTAGTTCCCTCGATGCCCTGGCACGCGCAGTATTAGATCTGGTTCCGCCCACCCAGGAAGTGTTTGTGGCTACCGATGCGCGTCGTAAAGAGGTTTATTGCGCTCAGTATCGCGCGGACGGCCCCGATGATGTTTGCTGCCTTTGGGGACCGGAAGTGGGCAGACCCGCAGCTTTCGCTAATCGAGCGGCTACTCCTGGGCTGATTGTGGCGGGAGCGGGCGCGGAGCTTTATCCCCAAGACTTGAGGTTAAATCCCGGGCTGCCTACCGAGGTGGAAGCGGCAGTCCTAGGTAGGATCGCGCAGGTACGCTTGGCCGGGAAGTCAGCGGATGAATTCCTAGATACGGTATCTCCCCTGTATCTGCGCCGGCCGGATGTGCAGCCTCCTAACCAGGCAAAATAGGGGTTTTGTGAGTAGCTGCGTTTCTTTAAGTCTCGAGGACGTGCCCGCGCTGCTCGCCTTGGAGGAGTCCTGTTTTGGGACAGAAGGCTTTAGCGACATGCAGCTGCGGCAAATGCTATCTGCCCGTTACGGGCTAGCCATTGGGATCTGGCAGGAGCAAATCTTAGTGGGGGCAGCTCTCTTGGAAGTTCTAGTTCCCGAATCCGAGTTGCATTCCCTGGCAGTGTTGCCCGGAAAGCGTCGCCGCGGACTGGGAGCCGCCCTCTTAAAATCCGCCCTCAGCGCTGCGCGTAAACGGGGAGCAACTGAAATGTTTTTGGAAGTGCGCCGTTCTAACCAGGCTGCGATCGTACTTTATGAACGCGCCGGTTTTGCATCCTTGAGTGTGCGCCACGGTTATTATTCCCATCCCCGCGAGGATGCGTTGGTAATGCGTAAGCGTTTAGCGAGCCCGTCTCCTGGCCCTATCGGCGTAGAAATAACCTCCCCTTGAGAGCCAGGGAAAGGTATTTAACAACTTCAAGCTTTCTCAATTGCTTAAAAATTCCCGGCTTCTATTGTTTTCTTAGCGGAAATCCCTACCTGGTTTTTCCTTCCTTGCCCCGCTGATTAATCTATGATCTTTGCAGGTAAACCCGGAATAGCTCGCTAGTTCTAATTTGATTTTTTCGCGGTTTTTTCTTTATCTAGCCCCAAATTCCTAAGTCTTAGAAAACCAGTGGGTTAGCCTGTGAATCGTGGCCAATACAAAAGAAATTCAAAAGAGGCGAAGCTGGAACACCCTGGTCTTCGCGAAACAGTGCATGGCCGTTACCGGCGTATTTTTTGTGCTGTTTGTGTTAATGCATTCCTACGGCAACCTGAAGATTCTGGCGGGGCCTGATGCCTATAACGGCTATGCCCACCACCTACGGGTCTTCGGTGCCCCTATCCTGCCTTATGAAGGCTTGCTTTGGATTCTGCGCGTACTGTTACTTGCTTGCGTCATTATCCATATGATCTGCGCCTTCTACCTCTGGTATCGCGCCAGCAAGGGACGAGGCTCTCAGAAGTACGTAGTCAAACAGAACGTGGTTAATAACTATGCTGCTCGAACTGTTCGTGTCGGTTCAGTACTGCTGGTTATCTTTGTTCTGTTCCATCTGTTCCATTTCACTACCAAGTGGTTCCAGATTGGTGCAAGGGAAGCCTATAGCTCTGCTACCTGCAGTGTAGAAGGAGAGATGATCCCGGTAGCACCGTGGAACATGATGGTAACCACGTTCTCGCCAGCTAACTGGTGGACGCTGATCATTTACCTGGGTGCGGTGGCGATTGTGGCGCTGCACGTGGGGCACGGCGTATGGTCCGCTTTGCAAACTATGGGTTGGATCCGGGAAAACACGCATAAAGCGACCGTTTATATTTCCGGGATCGTGGGGCTATTGCTGTTCGCCATGTTCGCCATCCCACCGCTGTATCTGGTAATCACCAACCCCGCTCCGGTGGCGTGTTAGTTAGGGAAGGATGCGTAAGATGACTGAACAACAAAACCTAGTCGACGGTCTCTACACTGTCGGTGAACCGATTGCTGACCAGAAGGCACCGCTCGAGGTGCCGATTGAAAAATGCTGGAAGCAGCGCCAGTTTAATGCGGCGCTGGTTAACCCGGCTAACCGTCGTAAAATCAAAGTAATCGTGGTAGGCACCGGCCTGGCAGGGGGCGCCGCTGCTGCTTCGCTAGGCGAAATGGGCTACCACGTCGATGCTTTCTTCTACCAAGACTCTGCTCGTCGGGCACACTCGATTGCGGCTCAGGGCGGGATTAACGCGGCGAAGAATTATCGCAATGACAACGACTCTGACTACCGCCTGTTCTATGACACGGTTAAGGGCGGAGACTACCGCGCTCGGGAAACTAACGTCTACCGGCTCGCGCAAGTATCTGCCAATATTATTGACCAGTGCGTAGCGCAGGGCGTGCCTTTCGCCCGCGAATATGGCGGCCTGCTAGATAACCGCTCTTTCGGTGGGGTGCAGGTTTCTCGTACTTTCTATGCGCGGGGTCAGACGGGTCAGCAGCTCCTAATCGGCGCCTATCAGGCGCTGCAGCGTCAGGTCAACGCGGGAACCGTGGTTTCTCACTCCCGTCATGAAATGGTGGAACTCATCGTTTCCGACGGTCGGGCGCGCGGGATTGTGGCTCGCGATATGGAAACTGGTGAACTGGAAACTTTCACTGCCTCGATTGTTATTTTAGCTACCGGTGGTTATGGGAACGTTTTCTTCTTGTCCACCAACGCTATGGGCTGTAACGGTACTGCTGCTTGGCGTGCTCACCGTAAGGGTGCCTATTTTGCTAACCCTTGCTACACCCAGATTCACCCGACTTGTATTCCGCAGCATGGCGATCAGCAATCTAAGCTCACTTTGATGAGTGAATCCTTGCGTAACGATGGACGTATTTGGGTTCCCAAGAAGAAAGAGGATTGTAAGAAAGACCCGCGGGAAATCCCGGAAGAAGATCGTGACTACTACTTAGAGCGTATCTATCCCTCTTTCGGTAACTTGGTTCCCCGGGATATTGCTTCGCGGCAAGCCAAGAATATGTGCGATGAGGGTCGCGGGGTAGGACCGGAGATTGACGGCGTTGCTCGCGGCGTTTATTTGGATTTCGCGGATGCGATTGAACGTATGGGCAAGGACGCAGTTTCTGCCAAGTACGGCAACCTGTTCGATATGTATAAGCGGATTACTGACGACGATCCTTATGAGGTTCCGATGCGGATTTACCCGGCGGTGCATTACACCATGGGTGGGGTTTGGGTTGACTATGACCTTCAGACCACTATCCCGGGTCTGTATGTGGGCGGGGAAGCTAACTTCTCTGATCACGGGGCTAACCGCTTGGGTGCCTCTGCTTTGATGCAGGGACTATCTGATGGTTATTTCGTGTTGCCGAACACGGTAAATGACTACCTGGCTCATACCTTGGATTGGGAAGATCTTCCGCAAGATCATCCGGATGTGGTGGCTGCCAAAGCCCAAGCGCAAGAGCGTATTGACCGCTTGATGGCGATTGAGGGTACGCGTTCGGTGGACTCTATCCACAAGGAACTCGGCCACATTATGTGGGAGTACTGCGGTATGTCCCGCACCCGCGAGGGGCTGCAGAAAGCTATCGGCATGATTCGGAACCTGCGTAACGAGTTCTGGACCAATGTACGGATCCCGGGCAAAAAGAGTGGCGAGATGAATCAGTCGCTAGAACGCGCCGGTCGCTTGGCTGACTTCCTAGAGCTGGGCGAGCTGATGTGTATTGATGCGTTGCATCGTGAAGAATCCTGTGGCGGTCACTTCCGGGAAGAGCACCAAACTCCGGAAGGAGAGGCTATGCGTGACGATGAAAACTTCATGTATGTAGCCGCTTGGGAATGGAAAGGTGAGAATCAGCCCCCTGTCCTGCACAAGGAGGATCTGATTTACAACAATATCGAGGTCAAGACAAGGAGCTACAAGTGAACATCACTTTGCGAATCTGGCGTCAGGCTGGCCCAGACGCCGAGGGAGCTATCCACGAATATCAGCTCCACGGAGTTAGCGAGGATTCCTCTTTCCTGGAAATGCTGGATATCCTCAACGAGGATCTATTTGCCCGCGGAGAAGAGCCGGTCGCGTTTGATTCGGACTGCCGCGAGGGAATTTGTGGTATGTGCGGCCTGGTGATTAACGGGGTTCCGCATGGAAACCATTCCCCGGATCCGAAAGATAACGCCACCACCTGTCAGCTGCATATGCGTTCCTTCAAGGATGGGGACACGATCACCGTTGAGCCTTGGCGCTCCAAGGCATTCCCGATCATTAAGGATCTGGTGGTTAACCGGAGCGCCTTGGATCGTATTATTCAGGCGGGCGGATACATTTCGGTTAATACCGGTGCCGCTCCGGATGCACATTCCACTCCGGTTCCCAAGAAGGATGCGGATCGGGCTTTCGAGGCCGCGGCCTGTATCGGTTGTGGGGCGTGCGTGGCTGCTTGCCCGAACGGCTCGGCGATGCTATTTACCTCTGCGAAAGTGACCCACCTGGGTCTTTTGCCGCAAGGTAAACCGGAGAATCTCCGGCGGGTTACGCAGATGCTTAATCGGATGGGTGCTGAAGGATTCGGTGGATGCACCAACTTTGGTGAATGCGCGGCGGTATGCCCCAAGCAGATTCCTCTGGACTTTATCGCGGTACTAAACCGGCAGCTCGGTAAAGCTGTTCTGTCTGGAGTTTAAACCTGCAGCTAACAGTTAAATAGCCGTTCTTTTGCATGGCCAAGGCGGGCTCGGAGATAATCTCCGAGCCCGCCTTCCATATTTGCGGTGCCTACTGGGGTAGGGATTAAAGCAATCTTCGTTACGGCTGGATTTGCGCAGGAGCGCGAATCTATACCCTTCTCATTTTCTGGGGTGATAATTCTTAAAGCTCCGGCTGCTTAAGGAAATTAAAGTCCAGCTACTGCAGTTGTTTTCTGTGACAATCAGCAGTGTTTTTTAAAATACCCTTTGAAACGGCAGATACACGCTTGTATTATAAAAGTGTTAGGAAAGTGTCTGTTCCTTTTTTCTTCTTGCAGGCAGGTTTTCTCCCGAAAGCTCGTGTAGAGGAAAGGCACTAGTAGCAAGGTTTTGATGAGGAATATAAGAAAATGCATTTTAAGAGGATCCCCCAGTGGGTGCGCTCTGTTTTAGCAACTTTGGCAGGATTCGCAGTTGCTATCACTGGGTTGTCTTACGGGGTAAGTGCTTGGGCTGACGATGGTAATAATCCGGCAGGGGGGGGCACTAAAGCTCCAGGCGGTATTGCCACCCGCGAGGCGATTGAGTCTCCAGGTTCGGCCAAGAAAGGTGACTCCATAGTGGGGCTCACCGGTGTTCCCTATGGGGACAACATCGTCGGTATCAGTAAATATAAGCCGCTAAAAGGTATCCGCGTCTATGCGCAATGGTACGAAAAGAACGGCAAAGCCTATGTTGCCTCCCCGGTGTACACCACTACCTCTGGTGATGACGGCAAGTGGGGCATATCCATGCAGCCATTCCTCATGCCTAATGGCAAAGTAGCCAAGTTTGATGCTGACCCGAATCTTCCAGAAGGTGAAAAGTGGCGGGTTTGGTCCGATAACTGTCCCCAGAAAACTGATTTCTTCGGAGACGGTCGCGACAACGCTTGTTACCCAGATTTAGCGGTCGCCTATACTTACGGGAACGCTTCAATTTACCCGCAGTCGGTCACCTATGAAATTCAAGCGGGAACTAATATCGGAATCGGTCCTAACGTAGTAGAAACCGCTAAAATCTGGTATCAGGAAAAACCAAAGAACGATTTCATGCACCTTCAGGAGGGACAGGAAGGCTATAGCTCTTCTGAGGGAGTAAAAATAAAATCCCCCACCCCCAGCGGAACTGTAGATGGGCGGGTAATCTGGAATAACTTCCGAGATACCGGTACTAACTGGGAGGCTCCCGCCGTTGGGGCGTGGCTGGGGTACGATCCAAAGAAGGGCGATAATCCGGCTCCTAATATGGTGGTGAAAGCCACCTACCTATCCGATTATGCGGTTGCCAAGATTCACAGCGATGCTCCGAAGAGCGAAAAAATGAAGGACGCTGGAATGGAAGCCGATGGTAGCGGAAAAGTCCGCGGAGCCGGCTGGGACTGGAAGAAAGAAGCGGCTCTACAAGAATGGATTAAAGAGCAGATACAGGCTGAGGGCGCAGAAAAATGGTATGCCGAGACTGCTTGGGCTAAAACCAATAGCGATGGCGAATATGCGATTCAGTTCCGGGGAACCTGGGGTGAATCTTGGGACAAATGCGGATACGATTCAAAAGTAACTCCTGACAACACCTGTTTTCAGGGTGAAGGGGAAGTAAACCACGATAAAGCCAGCGAATATGGTTGGCATACTCTGGCTCCCACCTATGAAAAAGGCTCCTGGGTTAATACCCATGTCGTTCATATTGGTGACAAGAAGAACCCGAAGCATATTAACCGCGACTGGCTGTATGTCTCTGTACAGGATGTACCCGAGGGCGCGATAGCGGTCGGTCCCTATATGTACAACAACTTCACCGGTTGGGGTCAAGTTGATATGGCTAACCAAGGCGGTGGCTGGGTTCCCAATAGCTCTGGTGGCTGGGATACCCATGGCACTACGCTTTATAGCAACCAGTCGAATACCAATTTTGGTATCAGTGCGAACATGATTTCTTTCGACGTTACGCCCTATGACGCTACTTCTAACTGGGCGAAACCTGGGGATACTGCGCACACTAATACCGGTGGACTGCCATACGAGGGGGCTTTAGCTACTTCCGGTAAATACAAGATTGTGTGGACTACCGATTACAACGCCGGTTCGAACTCGGTAGGAACAGTTCTTAAGGAGTGTGAACTTTCGGCAGCCGATGTCAAAGGGCAAATTCCAGATTGTCCTTTCACTGTGCCTAGTGATTTAAAGGAAACCACTACCTATATTGCGGTAATGACTAAAGTTAATCCCGATGGGGTCGCGGTTTCGCAACCAATTGGCGTTGATGGGTTTACTGCCTACGTAACCGACCAGCCGACTTTCCCGTGGGGACAGGTTGGAAAGCCGTATCCGGATGGTACTGATGTAACCATTATCGAGGGCGAAAAAGCAACCGGTTCTCTGCCGATTTTTGATCCAAAGAAGGTCGATGTCCAGTGGAATTTCACCACTGCGGATGATAAACCGCTACCGGAAGGCTGGAAGGTTGAGACCACCACCAATAAAGATGGAGTGGTTGACGGCTGGAAACTGGTGGGTACTCCCACCAAGGCCGGTAATTATGATGTACGCATTTTAGCTACTGCCACCGGCACGATTAAAGCCGATAACAGTGAGGCTAAAGATCAACAGTTCCGGCCATTGACAATCCCGTTCGAGGACACTTTGTCGATCCTGGATTTGTCTCTTGCAAAAGATAAGTTCGCGGTGGATGCTAACAGCGATGATCAAACTACCTCTTTGAGCGTGGCCGGAATGCCCGACGGAGCTAAAGCCAAAGACTTTACGCTTAAGCAAGCGGTAGAGGGGATAACTCTCGCGCAAGACGGGACGGTAACTGTCACCAAACAGGCTGCAATTGGTAAACATACTCTGGAAGTTCAATACCAGGTTGAAGAGCAAGTTGACGGTAAAGCGGTTATTCGCACCGTTACCGACACTGTTGAGCTGGAAGTAACTCAGAAAGTCGATACCGATGCCGATGGTGATGGTGTCCCGGACGCTTCCGACAAGTGTCCTGGAATTGCCGGTTCGTCTTCTAATAATGGTTGCCCGGCTTGGGGTGATGGTAGTGGTGATCCGGGTACGGATGTGACCTTGATTAATGATCCGAAGAATGGTGAGTTGCCGGACTCGGTTAAGTGTTCTGCTGATCATGATGCGGCCTGCTCTGTTGAGAAGGACGGTAGTGTCAAGGTTTCTATTCCTGCCGCTGCTACGCCTGGTACCGAGATTACGGTTACTGTTAAGGATGGGGACAAGACCTTGGATACGTCCAAGGTGACGGTTACCAAACCTGCCGATGGTGACGGTGATACTGTTCCTGATTCGAAGGATAAGTGTGCTGGTACTCCTGCTGGTGCGCAGGTAGACAACGATGGCTGCTCGGCTGCGCCTTCTGTGGGTAAGGTTCCGGATATTACTGGTCAGGTTAATAAGGAAATCACTCCGGTGAATGTTCCGGTTGATAATCCTGGTAAAGCTAAGCTGACTGCTTGTAGCGCTGAGGGTTTGCCGGCTGGTTTGGCTATTGCTTTGAATGAGCAAAAAGACGGTTGCGTGATTACTGGTACCCCTAGTGAGGAAGCCAAGGATAAAGCGGTCACTGTTAAAGTCAGTTATGAGCCTGTTGATAAGACTGAGCAGCATGCGGGTGGAGATGTTACTGGCACTGCTGAAGCAACTATTAGCGCTGAAGCCGATGGCGATAATGATAATGTTCCTGATTCGAAGGATAAGTGTGTTGGTACTCCTGCGGGCGCTAAGGTTGATGCTAATGGTTGTGCGGTGAAGCCGACGGTTGGTACTCCGGTTGCTATTAGTGGGCAGAAGGGTAAGGAGATTAGTGAGGTAGTGGTGGTTCCGGTTGATAATCCGGGTATGGCTGCTGTTACTTGTAGTTCTGATTCTTTGCCTGCTGGTTTGAGTGTTAAGTACTCTGCGGAGAAGAAGGCTTGTGTTGTTAGTGGTACTCCTAGTGAGGAAGTTAAGGACAAAGCGGTTACTATTAATGTGAATTATGATCCGAAAGACGGTGATGACACTAGCAATCCTGCTGGTAGTATCCCGGTGAATACGACTGCTACTATTACTGATCCTGCTAAGGATTCTGATGGTGATGGGGTTCCGGATGCTGCTGATAAGTGTGCTGTTACTCCTGCGGGCGTTAAGGTTGATGCTAATGGTTGTGCGGTAGTTCCTGTTGTTGGTGATTTCAAGGTTAAGGGAATGGTTGGTAAGGCTATTTTTCCTGTGAGTGTGAAGGTTACTAATGATGGTAAAGCTACTGATTTGTCTTGTTCTGCTGATGAGCTGACGGCTGTTGGTCTGACCGTTAAGTTCGATGCGGCCTCTTCTGCTTGTGTTATTAGTGGTACTCCCACGAAGAGTATTGATAAGCAGGTGGATTTGACTGTTGGCTTTAAGCGTCCTGATGGGGCTAAAGAAGCTGGCACGGCCCGTAAGAGTGGCAGTGTCTATGTAGCTAAGGATGATGATGGTGACGGGGTTGCTGATCCGAAGGATCCGGCTAACCCGGTTGCTGGCGAGGACAAGTGTCCGGGAACTCCTAAAGGCGCAAAGGTAGACAACGATGGCTGCTCGGTACCGCCTACAGTAGGCAAGATTGATCCGATTGTAGGTGAAAAGGACACCCCGATTACCTCGGTTACTGTCCCGGTAGATAACCCCGGAAAGAGCAAACTTACTGCTTGCAAAGCCGAAGGACTGCCAGCAGGGCTAAGCATTGCCCTTAACAAAGAGGGGACAGCTTGCGTAATCAGTGGCACCCCCACCGAGATAGTTGATCCTGGTAAGGACGTGAACGTCACGGTCAGCTTTGAACCGGTAGATAAATCTGCCGACCACCCTGGTGGCGATATTCAAGGTAAGACCAGCGTAACTATCAAAGACAACCTGTCTGATGCTGATCGCTACAACCCGGCATACCCGGCAGTAACTGGGAAACCAGGCGAAAGCGTTAAAGCCTCGCAAACGGGAGATAAGAACATTCCCGATACCGCGCGGTACGTCCTCGGAGATGATGCTCCTGAAGGGGCAAGCATTGACGCTGAAACTGGGCAGGTTACGTTGAACATTCCTGATACCGCTAAGAACGGTGAGGAAATTACCGTGCCGGTGAAGGTGAACTATGCGGATAACTCGGCAGATAACGCTACCGTGACCGTTAAAGTTCGTACCGATAGAGATGGTGACGGTAAGCCGGATCCGGCTGATCCGGAGAACCCGCAGGCTGGGGATGATTTGTGTCCAGGAACTCCGGCTGCCGATAAAGATAAGGTAGACGAGTTCGGCTGTACTCTGGATGATCGTTGGGATCCTTCCTATGCTGATGTTAATGGTCAGGTAGGGAAGCCAGCGGTTTCTGCTGCTCCGGTCTTTGATGAGGTAACTACCAAAGATAAGGACGAGAAAGCTACGGCTCCCGAGGGAACCGTGTTTGCTTTGGGTAAGGACGCACCGGCGGGAGTCTCCATTGATGCTAAGACCGGGGTTATTACCTGGGATAAACCAGCTCAAGGAAACACCGAGATCCCGGTGGAAGTCACCTATAAGGATGGCACTACCGATAAGGTGACTGCCAAGTTCATGATTGCCCTACCAGGTGATGATGATGGTGACGGTGTTCCCAACGATAAAGACAAATGCGCCGGAACCCCGCAAGATGCCAAGGTAGACGAGAATGGATGCTCAGTGGCTCCCACCTTGCCGGACGCTCCTAAGATTACCGGGGAAAAAGGTAAAGCCATCGACCCGGTTGATGTGCCGGTAAAGAATCCCGGTAAAACCAAGGTCACCGCTTGCCAGGCCACCGGATTACCTGCCGGTCTAACTATCGAATGGAACGAGGGCAAACAAGCCTGCGTAATCAGTGGTACCCCCACTGAAGAGGTAACCGACGGGAAAGTTACGATTACTGTCGATTACACTCCGCAAGATAAGACCGATCAGCACCCTGGCGGGAAAGCAAGTGGCGAAACCACCGTTACTATTACCGATCCTGCAAAAGACGCTGACGGTGACGGAATAAATGACGACCAGGACAAATGCGCTAACACCCCGAAAGGTGCCGCAGTCGATAAGAACGGTTGCGCGCTAGCGCCCAGCGTCCCGGTTATTCCCAACATCGAGGGGCAGAAAGATAAACCGCTAACCCCGGTGGTTGTCCCGGTAGATAATCCTGGTAAAGCCACAATCACTAGCTGCAAAGCTGAGGGGCTACCTCAAGGCTTGAGCATTAAGTGGGACGCAAAACGCTCCGCTTGCGTGATTAGTGGTACTCCAACCGAGATAGTAACTGGTCAAAAAGTCACTATTTCGATTGACTACACTGCCTCTGATGGAGCCAAGAAGCCCGGTAGCACCAAAGTTGAAACCAAGGTGACTATCAAGTCGGCTGCTCCTGAGTCGCAAGATGTGGTGCCCGGTTCGGGTCTACCAAAGACCGGTGCTCCCATCCTGGGATTGTCCCTGCTGGCATTGGCATTAACCCTCGCCGGTATGGGTACTTTGACCGCCAGACGCCGGCAAAGCTAAAGCGATACCAAACAGTTCTTTTCGGAGTTTTCATGGTAGCTAACAGCTGCGAGCACTGAAAAGAATTAACGGTTCGCTAAAACTTCAAGGTGGGGTCGGAGAAAAATCTCCGACCCCACCTTTTTTTACTTACTGCTCTGTCTTAGTCAGCCTCCAGTAGCGGTTTATATCAAGGCGCTAATACCGGGCTAATACCCCATCCCGTTCCCAGGAAATAATTCTTTGAACTTGCGCTTAAGCGTTGCAAATGTTGGGCAGTAGCCTACAAATGCAACATGCAAACTTTGCTACTTCGGTGGGAGAAGAAAGCTAGTTAGCTCCGCCCTTGGGCTGAGGAGGAGTAAAACGGTACTTGCCTTTTACTTTGCTGATTAGGGAGGCGGTCAGGAGTTTTCGCAAAAGTTCAGAGGCCGGGGAGGGGATTATCCCCAATATCGCCGTTACCTGCGAACGCGAGAAAACGCCCTCATTCCCAAAGAAATCGTAGAGTTTTTGAGCGTGCCGAGCCGATACTGGACTAAGTCCTTTCCAGGCAATATCCTGATTTTCTAGTCCAATGTCCTGGTTTTCAGCCCCAATGTCCTGTTTTTAGGTAAAGTCACGTTGTCAGTGGAAGTAATGACCGGATGCTATTCAAACAGAGTTATTACAGCTAGACGCGATATCGTTAGGTCGCAAATCCAGGGTGTGGCTAAAATGGAGACTATGAGTGAACCGCTGATCCTGGGAATCGAGTCTACCTGCGATGAGACTGGCGTGGCGTTGGTGCGCGGGGGAAAACTATTGGCAGATCGCACTGCTACCTCGATGGATGAACACGCTCGCTACGGGGGAATCATTCCCGAAATTGCCTCCCGTGCCCACCTGGAATCCTTCCTGCCCACCTTACAAGCTGCCTGTGAAGAGGCCGGGGTAGCGTTAAGCGAGGTAGACGCGATTGCCTGTGCGGCAGGTCCTGGACTCGTGGGGTCGCTAACCGTGGGTATTTCCGCGGCGAAAGCCTTGGCGCTCGCCTTAGATAAACCGCTGTACGGCGTGAATCACGTAATCGGACACCTGGCGGTAGATGCCCTGGTAGAGGGGGACTTTCACCCACCCTTTATTGGGCTTATCTGCTCGGGGGGACACTCGAACCTGGTGCTGGTGCGTGACCTCGCCAGCGATATTACCGAACTGGGTGGCACACTTGATGATGCCGCCGGGGAAGCTTTCGATAAAGTAGGACGACTGCTGAATACCCCCTATCCGGGAGGCCCGCACGTAGACCGCTTGGCGCAGGCGGGGGACAAGAAAGCTATCCGTTTCCCGCGGGGACTAGCAGCCGGTAAAGATAAAGAGCGTCACCGCTATGACTTCTCTTTCTCGGGTCTAAAAACTGCGGTTGCCCGCTATATTGAGGGGCTAGAGGCTGCGGGGGAAACTATCAACCGGGAAAACATTTGCGCCGGATTCTCCGAGGCGGTAAATGATTCCCTGACCAAGAAAGCGGTGCAGGCGGCTCAGGATTTTGATTGCCACGAAATCGTGGTGGGGGGCGGTTTTTCCGCTAACTCGCGTTTGCGTGAGCTGCTAGCCCAGCGCGCCGAAGCTGCGGGGATTAGCGTGCGGATTCCTCCGATTCGGTTCTGTACCGACAATGGCGCTCAGATCGCTGCCCTAGGCGAGGCGCTAGTGAAAGCGGGAATGGCGCCCTCGTCAATAGATTTTGGTCCTGACTCTCAGATGGCGCTCACCCAGATTTATATGGCTCCTATCTCGGAAAATACGGAAAAATCCCAGACCGCAAGTAATAATACCCAAGGAAAAAGGGTAGAAACCGAAAGCATCTATCGAAAGGTGAAAGAAAACATGGCGAAATCATTTGACCAGATGCGCCCGGAATTTGAAAAAGCTGCTGAAAAAGCCGCCGACCGGATTAAACCTTTAGTAGAACAGGGACGTGAATACGCGGAAGAAACCCTAGAGAAAGCGCGTCCCTATGTAGAGCAGGCGGTAGAAAAGTCTCGCCCCTACGTAGAGCAGGCGGCAGAGAAAAGCCGCGAGTATGCGGAAGAAACCATGGAGAAGGCGCGTCCCTATATGGAACAGGCGGCGGAAAAAGGGCGTGAATACGCCGAGCAGGCAGTAGAAAAGGGACGCGAATACGCCAAGCAAGCACAGCAACGTCTACACGAGCGTTCGCAGGCGAAAAAGTCAGATCCGGATGAACCGTCCGTGACGGTCGAGCCACCCGATGATGTGGAGCCCCGCCGATAACCCTATCGGGGTCTGAACGGGCAGTCGGCAGAACGAGCCGGGCTATCGTCCTGAGGTTATCCCCGCGTCCTCTAACACTAGGCACCGGTGCGCTCCGCCTACCCGGGTTAGCGCTACGGTTATGGTGAGCGGAGTCCAGTCCCGCTGCTTTTTGGGCATTACTTTTTTGCGCCAGGTAGCAATATCGAGGGCGACTCCCCGCTTCAGGACATCCAAGCGGGTAGCCTGGCGGGAGCGTAAGTACGAGCTAATCATCTTGGTTTTTAAAGGCAGGTTTTCCACTATTTGGTAGCAGCGCAGTGCCGGGGTGTCTTTGCTGGTAGGAAGACTTGTTCCGGTCAGGTAAGCGATTCCGCTAGATACTGGCGCAGCCTCTAAACGTTCGCAAATGTCAGGCAAGATTCCGGCGCGAATAATGGCAGGATCGGGATCGAAAAGATAGTTTCCCAAGTTTGCTGCCGCTTGAACCTGTACATGACTTTCTCCCGGATTGCGGGCACTAGCGCAGCGGTATTGTGTTACCCGGTCGCGGGAAATGATTAGTGCCGAGCGTCCGGCTCCTTCCGGAGCAAGGCCGGGCGAATAGAGGGCGCACTCCACCAGGTCGCCCGCTACGCTCACCCATTGGGCGTGGTAGCCAGCTGGCAGGTTAGCGAGATCAATACCTGGCGCTATTTTTACTGCTAGATAGGGTGCGCGTTTTCCCCATTCCAACACTGTCCCTAAGGGCGGGGACCAGGCGGCAGGGGAGAGGACGCGTCCGGTAGCGGCGCGGCGTGCCGGATCCACAAACAGGGCGGGCAGATTTTTCTGCGTGACAACCTGTTCGGCATTTGCACATAGAACTTGGGCTCCTGGCCGGTCAGCGAGGTTAATCGCCGCACAGGTGGCAGCCGCCGGGCTCTGGTCGACTGCGCGAAAATCTGGGCAGATGCGTGCCAGTTCTCGCGAGTCGGCACCAATCCCGCACCCCAGATCCATCAGGGTGGTGACGCCAACGGCTGCAAAACGTTTAGCTCGCTGCATGGCCACATTTTTTCGGGTAGCCTGTTCGAGCCCGTCGCGGGTAAACAGACAGTTCCTGGCCTCCGCGCTCCCCATTTTTTCCTGGGCTCTCTCCCGCAGTTTCCATTGGGTTTGCAGGGAGGACACTAGATTCGCCGGGTGGCGCCTACGCAGGTGCTTAGCGATAGCAGCTGCTTCGGAGGGGTTTGGTGCGGGGTTTTCTTTTAAAAGCTGCCAACCGGTTTGGGTGGTAAGTGCTGCCACCATCGGATCCTCTACTGGTGGAAAATGCGCGATTAGCTGCCGCAGCTGCGGGTAACTTAGTAGCGGCTTGGCAGTAACCATAGTTTTCTCCCCTCTGACATTTTTAGTCTAACCGAGCTTGTATCCTGGTGGTTTCGCAATGTTAAAGGGGGTAAGAACCGGATTCGCCCAGGGCGTAAGCTAATTCTGGCACTCAGCTTGATTGAGTGCCAGAATACACTTAAGCTAAATAGTGCATTTGGAGTTACCAGACTCCAGACTGGCACCGGAAATCTGGCAACCCGCGACGTCAAAGTTCCGGTACTAAAACCGAAAAGTTTTTGGAAAAAGAAAGGGAGGTCTGCAGTGTCAGTCTCCATTAAGCCGTTAGAAGATCGCGTCGTGATTCAGCAGGCAGAAGCGGAACAAAAGACCGCTTCAGGTCTGGTTATCCCCGACGCTGCTAAAGAAAAGCCGCAGGAAGGTAAAGTAATCGCGGTGGGACCGGGTCGTGTTGATGACCAGGGCAACCGGGTTCCGATGGACGTTGCCGAGGGCGACAGCGTGATTTACTCCAAGTATGGCGGTACCGAGGTCAAATACGGTGGGGAAGAATACTTGATTCTTTCCGCGCGCGACATTTTGGCGAAGGTTGAGCGTTAAGCATTAACGTGGCTGCGTGTTTTTCGCGCCATTAAGCCATAAAGCAATTGGCGGGGTCGGAGAATTCCGACCCCGCCTTTTGTCTATCCTTGCCGCTGTGTAAGGCAGTGTTGCGGTGGTAAAGCGGCCGGGGACGAGTTTTCTCGTCCCCGGCCGCTAAGACTATTTAGCCCTTATTTGGCGACGCTGAACTACTTTTCTTTCGGCGCCGGCAAAATCACGTCGCGTACCAGTTCCTGCAGGTCAGTATTGGACTTGAGGAACCCGCGTAGGGTACGCACCGTGGGGCCGAAAGTGTCGAACTCTTCGACGCTCATGCCATCTACTTCGTAGGCGCGGCGGAAATCTTCCACCTTCATCAAGGTTTCCATGATTTCATCTGCTACCGGTTCTTCGAAGCGTGGCTCGTACTGGTAGTCGGACTCTTGGATCCGCTTGGACCAAGCAAAAGGCGGGGAAATCACGATGTCGCCACCGACTAGCTCGGTGTACTGCATGGTGTTACGGAAGGCCGCAACTAGCATGCGGGAACGCAAGCCCCGTTTTTCGAACTCGGCAGCAGCCTTCTTGACGGCAGCGATTCCGCCCCATTCGAGGTGTCCGGGGTTTAGCACCAGTTTGTCGCGGTTGGCGCAAATCTTCAGCCAGTCATCGAGACGGCCAACCATCAAGGTTACGACTGGACCCATCGTGGAGATGTCTTTGCCTTCAGCTTCGCGCCGTTTCAGACCGCGCTCAATGGCTTCCCCGGAGGCAACTGCCTGGGGAACGGAGAAGGATACGGTTACGTTCATGGATACGCCACGGTAGGTGGCGTCTTCGATAGCTTCAATCCCAGTCTTGGTGGCAGGTACTTTTACCACAATGTTGGGAGCCATTTCGGAGAACTCTACTGCCTGGTCGGCTAGTGCCTTGGCGTTGCGGTAGTTCGCCGGATCGGTCTGCACCGAGAGGCGACCGTTACGGCCATTGGAGGCTTCAAAGGATGGTTCTAGTAGCTTAGCGGCCTCAATGGACATATCTTTAACAGCTTGCCAACCGATTTCGGATTCGGTGGCGGTGGGCATGCTCTCGGCAATCTTTTTGATGCGGGGAGCCCAGATGTCGAGGTGCTTGGAAATAGTCGTGTAAGCAATGGTTGGGTTGCAGGTCGCACCTACTCCGCCCCAAGAGATCGACTGACGTAGTTCTTCCAGATCGGAAGAATCGTTCCACAATGCGGTCTTCGAATTCTTGGCTGCATCTAGCAGGGGACCGGGGGTCATCTTAATCTCGGTCATTGAGTCTCCTTAGTTCTTCAATGGACACCGCCTTCGGTGCCGGTTCCCTTCCAGGTTAAGGGGAAAAACCTAGAGCGTCAAGACTTTGACAGGACAATAGAGCAAAGAGGAAGTGAGCTTCGTCACTAAAGGCTGACGGTGAAGTGATATCGAGAGGCGCGATAAACGTGGTCTCCGATTTCAATGGGAACCCCGGACTGGTTGTAAGAGACGCGTCGCATACTCAAAATTGCAGCTCCGCGCGATTCTTGCAGGGTTTCTGCTTCCTCGCTGCTGGCTTTGCGGGCGGAAATGGTTTGCGAGGCGCTAACCACTTCGTGCCCATGGCTACGCATTGCGTCATAAAGGCCACCTGAACGTAGTTCTTTTTCAGTGGGGGCTACTTCCGAGGGAAGATAGTTAGTCATAATCGCTAGCGGCTCACCGTTGGCCAGACGCAAGCGGACAACTTTGATAACTGTTTGCCCTTCTTCAAGGCGCAGCTCCTCTGCTATCTCTTTGCTAGCCTCGATCTCCTCATAAGAAATAACTTTGGTGGTGGGCTTTTGTCCCGAGTCTTTTAAATCGTCGTAGAGGGAAGAGAGTTTAACCTGACGGTGTATTTCTTTAGGGGCAACGATAGTGCCTACAGCGCGTTTGCGTACCACCAAGCGTAAATCAACTAGCGATTGCAGGGCGCGGCGGGCAGTAGGGCGCGATACTCCCAGGCGCGAGGCCATCGATAACTCATCTTCAAGTTTTGCTCCCGGCGGGATAGTGCCGTCTAGGATTAACTCCTTGATGGGTTCAGAAATCTGGTGGTACAGGGGAACGGGAGAGGAATGGTCGAGCTCAATATCAGTTACGTAGGTTTTGAGCGTTGCCATGGGGGAACTCCTTCCTAGGTGCGTTGAGACTACAATAGCGCTTATTGTTATATGGCTATTACATTAATGTAGAATACACCCAAAATTAACGTTTGAGATCCCCTTTGTTAACGGTATGTAATTGATTTTTGTCACCCGCACAGTGATACTAAGTCTCGAAATTTGAATTTCAGGCTTCCCCTCGCTTCAGAACTTTGATAGAATGTCATTACAAAGCGTTACAAGTTTGCGATAGCCAGGCAAGCGGCGCTGACGATGTAGTCGACAACGATGTAAAAAAGGGGATCGCTGGTATGAACAGTTTCAAGATGCCGGCCGTAGACGTGCTCACCATCGGGCGCTCAGGGACAGATATTTATCCGTTGCAGACCGGAGTAGGGCTAGAAAAAGTTGAACAATTCGGAAAATTCTTGGGTGGCAGTCCCATGAACGTCGCGGTAGCAGCCGCAAAGCTGCGCCACTCTTCCGCGATTATCACCGGAGTGGGCAAAGATCCTTTCGGTGAATTTGTGCGTTCCGAGATGCGGTCTTTGGGGGTGTATGACACCTATGTGGTGGATAATCCCAACTTTGCCACCCCGGTAACGTTTTGTGAGATTTTCCCGCCCGACGATTTCCCTCTCTACTTCTACCGGGAGCCCTCCACCCCCGACCTGGAGCTAACGGAAGCAGATATTCCCGAGGATGCCGTGAAAAACGCCAGGATTTTCTGGATTTCCGTTACCGGCCTATCCGAAGAACCCTCGCGTAGCGCTCACCATCACGCCCTCGATCTGCGGGATTTGTCAGAGGCAGGCAAATGGACTATCGCCGACCTGGATTACCGGTCTACTTTCTGGAGCGATGAAGAAACCGCTCACCGCGAAGTGGAACGAATGTTAGAGAAAGTTTCGGTAGCGGTCGGCAATAAAGAAGAATGCCGTATCGCAGTCGGAGAAACCGAGCCGGATCGCGCTGCCGACGCCCTCCTGGAGCGGGGAGTAGAAATCGCAGTCGTTAAGCAGGGGCCCCTGGGAACCCTATGTAAGACCCGGGAAGAGCGGATTGAAGTCCCCGTAACTCCGGTGAAAGTCACTAACGGCCTGGGTGCGGGTGATTCGTTTGGAGGATCGCTCTGTCACGGATTGCTCTCGGGCTGGGAGCTACCGCAGATTATTTCGGCGGCCTCCACCGCCGGGGCGATTGTAAGCTCCCGTCTGGAATGCTCCACGGCGATGCCTTCGGAACCGGAAATCTTAGATATGATCGCCAAGAACCCGCAGTCCGCTCCGATTGTTACTAAGAGGTAGGACGATGGGGCAGCTAATCTCAAAACTGGCAGAAATCCGTACCTTTGAACCGGAACGGATAGCGAAAACTCTGCAAAACCGTCCTCGTCCCAGCCTGAAAGAAGCGTTGCAAGGAAAAGACGGTAAACCGGAAAAACTGATGGTTATCGCCTGCGATCACCCGGCACGCGGGGCGCTGGCAGCCGGAGATGATCCCTCCGCGATGGCCGACCGGGAAGAGCTGCTGGCGCGCTGCGTAGAAGCGCTCTCGCGACCGGGAGTAAACGGGTTCTTGGGAACCGCCGATATGATCGAGGACTTGGCGCTGCTAGGCGCTCTCGACAATAAAGTAGTTTTCGGATCCATGAACCGCGCCGGACTAGCGGGGGCTACTTTCGGAATGGATGACCGCTTCAACTGTTACGACGCTCAGGGTGTTAAAGATGCCGGTTTAGCCGGGGGAAAAATGCTTACCCGGATCAACTATGCAGATGCCGGCACCGTCTCCACCTTGCAGGCGAGCGCCCGCGCCATAGATGAACTGGCAGAGCGCAAACTCATGGCGATGGTGGAGCCGTTTATTTCGGAAGGCTCGGCTGAAAAGGTTAGCAACGTCCTCACCCCGGAAGCTGTTATCAAGTCGATGGCGATTGCAGCCGGGCTGGGGCGTACCAGTGCCTATACCTGGTTGAAACTTCCGTGCGTTGCCGAGATGGAACGCGTCATGGAAGCTACTACACTTCCCTCTTTGATCCTAGGGGGAGAAGTATCTAAGGATCCCGATGCCGCTAGGGAGTCATGGGGTAAAGCTTTGCGGCTGCCCAATGTACTCGGGTTGGTCATCGGTCGTTCACTATTATTCCCGGCCGGCGGCGATGTGGCGCAGGCCGTAGACGAGACGGTAGGTTTGCTATGAGTGATAACGAAAATTATTTATTCCGCGACGGTCAGCTAAAAAATGGCCAGTTCGAATTGGATTTAACCCCGGAAAAAGCCGGTTGGGAGTTCTCGGGACTGAAAGTCTTGAATCTGCCGGCGGGAGCCAGCCAAGAGGTCACCTCCGGTAACTCGGAACTGCTGGTTTTACCTCTCGAGGGCGGCTGCACGGTTAAGGTTGGCAGCGAAACTTTCGAAATCAAAGGTCGCAAAGATATCTGGAGTGAAATCACCGATTACCTGTACGTACCGATTAACACCACCTTTACGGTGAGCAGCAAACAAGGCGGGCGGTTCGCGCTACCCAGCGCGGTAGCCAAGAACGAAAAACCGCTGCGCTACTGTCCCCAGGATGAAGTCATCTCCATGATTCGCGGTAAGGGCGACTGTACCCGGGAAGTTCACAACTACACGATGGGTAATCCGGTAGAGGTCGACCACGTGTTGGTCACCGAAGTGATTACCCCCGGTGGCAACTGGTCTTCCTATCCTCCTCACAAGCACGATGAACATTCCGAAACTGAACGGATTTTGGAAGAAATCTATTACTACCAGGTGAAACCAGCCGCAAATGGCACTACCGGAATGGCATTGCAGCGGATCTACCCCTCTAAAGGACACACTATTGATGTGTGCGCCGAGGTACACAGCGGGGATGTAGTAGTAATGCCGCACGGTTGGCACGGCCCGTCCGTAGCCGCGCCCGGATACCACCTGTACTATTTGAATGTAATGGCTGGCCCGGCTGAGGACGCTACCTGGCTGGTAACTATTGATCCCGACTATGTCTGGCTCACCGAAGATTGGGGTGGCGGCGAAGCCGATCCCCGTCTGCCCATGACCAACGCCACCATCAAGGAGGACTAAGGATGGCAAAATTTGAGACCGTTCGCCTAACTACTGCCCAGGCGACAATCCGCTTCTTAATCAACCAATATTCTGAGCGTGACGGCAAAGAACACCGTCTGATCCCCGGAACTTTTGGGATTTTCGGACACGGAAACGTGTGTGGCATCGGTCAGGCGCTGCTGCAAAACGAACTAGATTCCACCCCGGACGGGGGAGTAATGGAATACTACATGCCGCGTAACGAGCAGGGCGCAGTCCATGCGGCTGCGGCTTTCGCTAAAGCCAAGAACCGGCTGCAGACTCTCGCGGTTACCACTTCGATTGGACCGGGCGCTTTGAATATGGTGACTGGCGCCGCGCTGGCTACCACTAACCGGGTACCGGTATTGCTGCTGCCTTCTGACCAGTTCGCTACCCGCTACCCGGATCCGGTGCTCCAGCAGTTAGAGGATCCGCGTTCTTTGGACGTAACGGTTAATGATGCTTTCCGCTGCGTATCGCGTTTCTTTGACCGGATTAACCGTCCCGAACAGCTAATGCCGTCTTTGATGAACGCGATGCGGGTACTGACTGATCCGGCCGAAACCGGAGCAGTAGTGCTGGCAATGCCGCAAGACGTACAGGCCGAAGCCTTCGATTGGCCGGTAGAAATGTTTGAAAAGCGCGTATGGCATGTACGCCGCCCGGCGGTATCTGAAACCGAGATGACGCGGGCAGCCGCGATTATTAAGTCGGCGAAGCGACCCTTAATTGTTTCCGGTGGGGGCACGATCTATGCGGAAGCCTCCCAGGAACTGCGGGATCTGGCGAGCGCTACCGGAATCCCGGTCTCTGATACCCAGGCAGGTAAGGGCGCTATTAACTTTGACCATGAATGCGCCGTGGGGGGCGTCGGCTCTACCGGTGCCAATAGCGCGAACCATTTGGCGGATAAAGCGGATGTGGTGATCGGGGTGGGCACTCGTTACTCGGACTTCACTACCGCTTCCCACACCCAGTTCAAGAACCCGGATGTGCGCTTTGTAAACATCAACGTGAAAGCCTTCGATGCGGCTAAGCATGCGGGTGAAATGGTGGTGGCTGACGCCAAGTTGGCGCTGGCTGCTTTGAAAGAGGCACTCGGGGATTACCGGGTTGACGAGGCCTACAGCAAGGAAATCGCCAGCGAGCGCGAAGACTGGTTTGAAAAGACCGCCGAATGTTACGGTGCCCATGATCAAGAGTTGCCGGCGCAAACCGAGGTATTCGGGGCGCTTAACGACATGATGGGCGACAACGATGTGGTGATTAACGCCGCCGGGTCGATGCCGGGTGATTTGCAGTGCCTGTGGCAAGCGAAGACCCCGGTACAATACCACGTCGAGTACGCCTTTAGCTGCATGGGATACGAGATTCCGGCGGCTATGGGAGTCAAGCTGGCGTTGCCGGATTCGGAAGTGGTGGCAATCGTTGGGGACGGAACCTACCAGATGCTACCGATGGAATTGGCGACGGTGGTGCAGGAAAACATCAAGGTTATCTATGTTTTGTTGCAAAACTACGGGTTCTCGTCGATTGGTTCGCTTTCGGAGTCTCACGGCTCTCAGCGTTTCGGAACTCGCTACCGGATGGGTGATGGCAATCCCCATAACGAGGACGGGGAGCTACTGCCGGTAGATATCGCCAAGAACGCGGAATCTTGGGGAATTAAAGTGCTGAAAGTGCACACTATCGAAGAGTTCCGGGATGCCTATCGTCAGGCAGAGAAATCTGAACAGGCAGTGATGATTCATATCGAGACTAACCTGTTTGGTCCGAACCCGCCGAACTGTTCCTACTGGGACGTGGCGGTGCCGGAAGTTTCTCGCATCGAATCCACGCAGCAGGCTCGGAAAGAATACGAGGAAGCCCTGGTGGATCAGCGTCACTACTGGAAGCAGTAGCAAATAGTCTCTGGCAAATCTAATAGTGAATGAGTCGGGCTAACGCCCGAAAAAGTTCCGGGGCGGGGAGCCTTTGGGGATAACCCCCAAAACTCCCCGCCCCGGGAGTTTTTTTATGAGGAGGGTTTATAGCCCCTATCGGGGCTGGTATCTATTTATCAAGTTCAGTCAGCCTAAAGATGTGCTTTCGCAGCGCTATGGCTCCAGGAACCCTGCGGTTCGCTGGGCAAAGAAATCTTCTAAGGTTTGGGAATAATACTTGGTTAGGTGGTCGTGATCCATATAGACGTAAAGATTTCCTACTAGGGGACTGCACGCGTCGTTGGGACATATCTGGGGCGATAAATCCACGAAATGGAAACCAGGGTTTTCTACAGGCAGGCCGTTAAGAGTCTTCGAATATACCTGTCCATAGGGGACGCCACAGGACTGGGGATTAGGGGCAGAAACTGCGCACTCATAGATATTTTGAGAAAAATTGGGGGTGTCGCGCATCCCGATTACCTCTATCCCCTTTGCCAGGAACTCGGAGACTACATCGATGTGACCAGGTAATACTTGATCGGAGCTACCGGGTTGCGTAAGCGTGGAGACCATAATCACCGCATCGGGCTTTGCCTTATTTAACGCCCAATCTAATCCGGCTTGTACCCATTTTTTGCAGGTATCGTCATGGCCATTGAAGTCACGGGAGATCTTGCAGCCTCCCATTAGCAGTGCGGCTAAATTCCAGTTGCGTTTCTCTGCCGTTTTTTGGATAGCGGGCAGATACTGCTCGGCATGGGAATCACCGAATACCAGGACATTAGGGCCACCAGTTGCTTGTTGGTGAAGCTGACGACAAGAGTTGTTATGACCGGCTGCCTCACCAAAATCTGGTGCCCCAGCAAATGCGCTGTCACATTGGTACGGCAGGCTTGCCCACTGTTTATCTAGCTCTCCAGGAGCGGGCAAGGGATCTTCTTTAAAACTGCTGGACGGATTTTTCTGTAGGAGGATTCGCGCGCCGGGGTGACTAGAAATAGTGACGTGCTTCGCGGGAGAGATTCGCTTGTTTATCTGCCAAGAGGCGGTAGCAATGCCACCTGCACCTACCGCCAAAGCCAAGATAATAACGCTGACTTTATGCAACCAGCTCTTATTGAATAGTTTAAGCGAACGTACCGGGTTATCAACCAGCTCGGTTAGTAGGACTGCTAGACCCAAGGAAACTAGGAATAGGAATCCGCCCTCGAAAAGCGAAAGGTTAGCTTGTTGACGCGTACCCATATAAACCGCGAAGATTGGCCAGTGTACCAGGTAAAGGGCGTAGGAATTATCTCCGATATATACCAAAGGACGGCAAGACAACAGCCGTGCCGAGGTGGACTTCGAATCGCTGCGAACAAATAGCATTACTAGGCATGCTGCGACTATAGGCAGAATGCAGATGGGACCGGGGTAGGTGCCCACGGAGAGCAGACCGAAAACCACGATGATTGAGATGGAAATCCACCCCAGGGCGTCGTGCCATTTGGATCCGGCTTTAACCCTGTTCATAGCGAGAGCCGCTAAAACTCCGATCGCGAACTCCCAAAATCGAATGCGAGTGTCGAAATAGTATTGCGAAGCGGTACCGTCGAAAAACTTTACTAGTAACCAGACAAATGAGATCAGGGCGGCGAGAGAAAAAACAGTGAAAATCCCTTTGCGGACGGAGATTTTTAATTTGCGACAAAGCAGTGCAGTTACCGCGAAAACTACCGGGAAGATTAAGAAAATTTGTCCTTGGACTGCGATGCACCACATATGCATGAGCGGAGAAGACAGGGAATGGTCGGCAGCAAAATAGTCGACTAACTCTGACTGTAAATACCAGTTTTGGTAGTAAAACAAGGATGGCCAGGACTGGTTGATAATCTCGGTCCATCTAGTCTTTGGCAGATATTTGATGGTTAACGCAATCGCTAAGAGGATGGTGACCACCAAGGGAGGAAGCAGGCGGCGGAAAGTTTGAATCCAGCGTTTGATTATAGAGTAGCTCTTGCCAGCATCGGATCCGCGGATAAAGGAATCTGCTAAAAGGAAAGCAGAGACCATAATGAATACATCCACCCCGATGGGGGAGCCAACCTGCCAGGCGTGGAACACTATGATTTGCAAGGCGCAGAGGGCGCGCAATCCTTGAATTTCGGGGCGGAAGCGCCGCTTTTTAGGGGAAGTCGTGACTAGTGGGGAACTCATTGCGGTGTTCTTTCGGTAGGTAGCTTCTTAAGGATGCTATTGCAGCACGCGAAATATATGCAATCTACTGTCACATAAAAACGGCTTGGGTGAGGTGTATCCCCACCCAAGCCGGTAGTTTAATTATTTACTTTTATATATTTAGGCGAAAGGTCGTGATTTTTCGTCTAGGGTTGCAATCGCTGCTGCCGGTAGGCTCAGGCTGGCGGAAGCCACCAGATCCTTTAGCTGCTGGGGATTACGTGCGGACGCAATCGGAGCAGCCACGCCCTTGGCGCGCAGCCAAGCGAGAGATACTGCAGTGGGGGTAGAACCGAGTTCCTCAGCCACCTTCACCAGGGTATCTACCAGTGCAAAAGATTCGGGGTGATTGTATTCCGATAAGAAATCGCTGCGGTCTTTGCCGGTCAAGTCTTCTGCTTTACGGTATTTTCCAGTGAGGAACCCGGAAGCCAGCGAGAAGTAAGTGAACTCGGCAACCCCGAACTCACTGCAAATAGGCCGGTAGTTTTCTTCAAACTCTTTACGGTAGAGCAGGTTGTATTGATTTTGGATCGCGACCGGTGCTGACAGGTTCTCCTCTTTAGCAACCTGGAACCATTCGCGCATCCGGGCAGGGGAAAAGTTCGACATGGCCACGTAACGGATCTTGCCCGTTTTTACTAGCGCATCGAAGGCTCTTGCCATCTCGGAGATAGGGGTCTTATTGTCATCGAAATGCGCGTAATACAGATCGATGTAGTCGGTCTGTAGCCGTTTGAGGGAAGCCTCGCAGGCAGCCTGAATATTTTCGGGGGACAGACCGGGAAAATCGGGGTGTTGGCTAACCTTAGTAGCGATAACAACCTGGTCACGTGCTTTGCGCTCGCGCAGCCATTCGCCAATTACGGTCTCGGATTCTCCGCCTTTTAGCCCTTCGCCCCAGGCAGAATAAACATCGGCAGTATCAATGAAGTTCCCGCCTGCTTCCCGGTACGCATCTATCACCGCAAAGGAATCATCCTTATCGCTAGTCCAACCGAAAGTATTCGCACCTAAAGCCAGTTCAAAAACTGAAAGTTCCGTGCCCTTAACCTGGTACATTATCTCCTCCCAAAGTCATTGTACTGTCAATTGACATGATACTAGATTCTTAATGCCTAGCAGCATCTGCGCGCTGTTCAAAAGCGAAGAAATACAACTGGATTATAACGGGATGATCGTTTATATAGCTGGCCTTAGCTATGACTTGGCGGTGGTATCGGTTATTTCGACTATTAAAAATCTACTGACGGGTAACCAGACTGCGAATCTGAGCGAATACTTGTGGGCTGACTACTGCCCATCCTCCAGTTATCTCTACGCTGGCTCGGTTACTCTTGACATAATCGAGATAGCTGAGGGTGGGATTTGGAAGAGTGTTATGCTGCGTCACTAGAACTGGGCTGCGATTAGCGTTAGAACCTGCTGAAGCGACCATAACATCAGGGTAAGAGTACCCATTAGCTAAGAATACTTTTGAGGCGTTCGGGAAATTTGCCCTCGCAACTTTTGCTGCGGCATCAAATCTATCTTTTCCTAAGTACTTTATAGACGGAATGCGCTTCTTTTCGGTGGCGCGAACCGCAGCACCCCCTACCGCATGAATTCTTGCTCCAGGGTGTCGATTTACCTCTGAGATTATCGATCCGGGGATAGCCTCATCACAGCTTAGAAGAAGCGGAGCTCTCAAAGCGCCCGCTAGTGATGCAGCGACTGCTACGTCGGAATATGCTACTCCCGGGGCTAAAACTACGTTGTGGGAGGCGCCATTATATTTGAAGAGTCTTTGAGCTACCAACACCGCAGATTCATATCTATCTTTCCCGCCCAGCTGAGTGACCGTGACCCCAATCGAATTCAGTTCTCTCACTAAAGCTTGGGTGAGAACCCCGGTTCCTCCGACTAAGGTCACTTTTTTAATCTGAGCCTGTATCAAATAGCGTTTAGTAGAGCTCTCTAACCGATTTGGATATGAGAACAATAAAGGACCATTTACTTGCTGACATAACGGTAAAGCTACAGCTTGATCAGCGTATGTTTGGTAGTTTGTTATTATCGCTTCCTTTGGGTTTTCATAATTTGTTTTTGCGGTAACAATTGCAACCTTAAATCGGTCGCTACCGCCATTACGAAATACAGATAGTCCGGGGTAGGGGCGATAGGTAGAGGCTTGGCTATAACCATCAGCAAATCTGACAACTCCTAGTAAGTTGTTTTCGGGATCGGGCGGATCAATCGCGCGTATCCTGCCTTCAGATAGGTTAATCCCCGCAACCGAATGTTCAGTTGCAGATATTTCAAAGGGCATCATGTTTATCCGCGCAAAAGCAATATTTCCATCGGAAACCAGGGATTGTGCATGGTTACCTAGTCGCTTATTGGCCATACTTCTTCCAGAAGTCGGATCTAGGGTGAAGAACCAACCAGTGGAGGAACATCCCAAAACAAATGTTGAATGTTTATGTTGCAGTAGCAGTACCCCCGTGATCTCATGATCTCCCTTCACGGGTGTGCTTCTCCAGATTTTCGTGAACTGGTCGCCTTTAGTATCTATCTTGTAAACCGCTGCGCTGCGCCCTCGTACAGTCGAGGCCGGAAGTGCTTCCCCATAGTTTTCGGTTGAAGCGTAGAGGGTGCCGCCTGATGCTGCTAGGGCAACAGCAGTGTCATCACCGAAGGGGCGGGGAATCGATTTGATTAGCTTTCCGGAATCCGTGTCGAAAACAGTAATATTTCCACCCATGAAACCATAAGCTGGTCGGGTAGAGACGTAGAGCCGGTGGTTCTGTTTGTCTACGGCGATAGCGCGCGGACGCATTTGTGTTCCTGGTATCTTTCCAAATAATACCGGTTCATCGCCGCCTTTGGGAATCTTATAAATCTGCGCAGAGGGATAGATGGCCAGGTAGAGAGCATCATCTGATTTAGTCCAGGTCTTTATTTCTCCTGGTATTCGATGATAAATGGTTTTTCCGTTTTCTAAGTTGCTGCTCGAAACTTGCCAATGCCCGAACGAGTAGAGTCGATTGTTCCACACAGTAGCACCAAACCCTACTACTTCGTGACTGAGAACGGCAGTATTTTTAGGGTGTGGCAAATCTGCAATCTTTGCTACCGAAAACTCAGCTGTACGGTCGGAATCGCTATCAATAGCATTCTTCAAAGATACGAGGGTACCAGAACCACCGACCGCTTTAAGATCTTTATCTCCAACAATATCTATTTTCCGATATTCCTCCCCGGGTAGCGGAGTACCAAGGGGAATCGGAGTAGGGACGGGAGATCGTAAATCCAGGGAATAAAGAGTTCCCTCAGAACGTGCGGAAAAATAGAGCTTTGAATTATGAATCGCCATGCTCTCAATACTCTTAGCCCCAGGAACTTTAATCTTCGCTTGTCGTTTTAGTGCTAGAGCACCTTTAGCTGTAACTGGCTTGTAAAGATAAATATTACCCGTGGGTTCGCTACCTAAGACCAGCGTCCCATTACCGAAAGCCATAGAATAAGCAAACGACTCTGACTGTATTTCTGGATCATTGTGGTATCGGATACGGCCATTTTCATAGATAGCAATTTTTGTCGGTGTTCCCAGCCCGATCACTAACGCATTATTCACTTTAGCCATCGATCTGATGTAGAGCTTGCTTGAGAAACGATAAACTTCTTTAACGTTTTTTGAGTTTAGATTAACTTCTAGTAGACGAGCTCCCTTCGGGTTATAAGTTCCCAGCCATAAGATACTGGAAGTCTTTTGAGCTGATGTCATAACTATTTCTGGGCCTTCAAGGCTCACAGTTTTTTCTGTAGCCCCCGTAGAGGAATTATAAAATAGCAGTTTACCTGGGGTGTTGGCACCTACAATAACTTTGGATCCTACTACTTGCAGATCCCATGCCCCTGCGCCCGGCAGGGGTACTACTCGGTCAATTCGACTCATGTCAGGTGTTACGTGAAGAAGCCTACCGGGTTGCCCCAAGCGGGAGGCCACCCATGTCCCATTTTCGTCACTCTTACCGGCGGTTAGGGCGGAAGTTAAAAGGGCGTCTGGGTAAATGGTCTCTCGCCCCAATTTCGAAGGCAGTTGCGTGGAGCGTAATCCCTGGTGCCCACGCAAAGCGTTATCTGAGGTTACCGCTTTTGGAGATTTCTGTGGAGCAACCTCCAAATTAGATAAAGGACCGCGCTCAGGATCCTGGTTGCTTTCCGCTGCTAGACCTGTTGTGGGTGCCATAGGTGAAGTATCAGTATCCGTAGATGGAGAAGCTACCGCTTGTGGCAAGTAGGAAAACGTTAGGACAGCAGCAAGTAACGGAATAAAATTAACAACTATTTTCTTCATATCCATCCTTGAAAGAAGGTTATCCTACAGCCGATCAGCAACGGTTCTCGTCCACTAGCCAAGTCACCATTAACTGTTATTATAGATTTCCAAGGACAGGTAGCAAGATTTACTCGAACTACGCTTCTCATACATAAAATTGTGAGCGATTTTCCCTATTCATTATTGCAAGTAGATCCAAACGATGTGTGAATCAACATGCGCAGCTTATAGATGGAGGAACATAGCCTTTAGTGCTAGAGCAGATGAAAAACTGGCAAGGCGGCTAGAATGACTATCGAACTATCGAAGTACCAGCTTCCAAGTGGCTATTTCGTCTGTTTACGGGTAGCAGAAGGAATGATATCACTGGTATAGGTGTTGAAATAATAGGCTTTACTATTTCGTTGTGGTACATAGAAGATGGGTAGGACTACAGGGAGTTTTTATGAAACCGCTGGTATCAGTATTGGTTCCTATATATAACGTAGAGAAATACTTGCCGGAATGTCTGGGAAGTTTGGAGGCGCAGGACTTCAAACAAGCTGAGTTTATCTGCATTAATGATGGATCAACAGATGGTTCGCGTGACATAATCGAGCATTTCTTGAAGAAGGATTCACGTTTTAAAGTCATTGACAAGGAAAACTCTGGATACGGCGCCTCCATGAACCGGGGCCTGGAGGCAGCACAGGGCGATTATGTAGCGATTTTAGAATCCGATGATTTCATGGAAGCAGATACGCTTAGCAAACTACACCATGCCATTAGCAGCACCGGAGCAGATGTGGTTAAAGCTAACTTCTGGATGTATTGGTCTATCCCCACAAAGCGTAACGACTTTTTTGAAGCAATACCGGGGAGAAAGAGCGAAAAAATAGCTGATCCCGCCAGCGATCCATTTATTTTTTATACCAAGCCTTCGATTTGGTCTGCAATCTATCGAAAGTCTTTCCTCGATAAAGAAGAAATTTCTTTTTTGGAAACTCCAGGTGCTTCTTTCCAAGACACCAGCTTCACTTTTAAGGTTTGGGCTTCCACCCATAAAGTCTATTATTTACATGATGCATTTGTGCACTATCGGCAAGATAACGAAAATTCTTCAGTAAACTCTCCCGGAAAAGTAGACGCTCTGTTCAATGAGTACCGGGAGATTAGCCGTTGGTTGGCGGCCAATCCCGAAAAGCAGAAGACGTTTTCACCCGTAAAAGTAAAAATGCTTTACGATGCGTTGATCTGGAACTACGAAAGAGTCGCCGCGGAACACAAGGTGGAGGTGTTGCGTAAAGGACGCGGAATGTTCCTGGATGATTTTACGCAGGGAAACGTGGACATTCGTTTATTTGAACCCTGGAAACTGCTGGACATGAGGACGATAATGCTCTCACCGGAAAAATATCATCACGATCGAAGTCAAGGGGAATCATTAAACCAGCGCGTTGGTAGAGTAATTCAAGAGCGAGGCTTTAGCGGGTTTGCCCGAGCCGGTGCCGTAAAGGCGGTAAACAAAGGGAAAGGTCTGGTCAAATCGTGCCGACGATATCTGTAATCGTACCCGTTTACAATGTTGAGAAATATTTAGCTCATTGCCTGGAATCGATTCGCAAACAAGATTTTTTAGATCTAGAAATCATCTGCATTAATGATGGTTCTACTGATACTTCCCCCAGATTACTAACCATTGCCTCTGAACTTGATCCACGCATCCTAGTGATCAACCAAGATAACCGTGGGGTTTCTGCTGCACGCAATCGGGGTCTGGACGTTGCTTCCGGAGAAATAATAATGTTTGTCGACGGTGACGACTTCTTAGCTCCGGGAGCATGCAAGACGGTAGCAGAAACTTTCTCAAAAGATAAACCAGATATTTTTACCTTCGGGGGCAAGGCTATTTCCTATGGGAAGCCGTCACCCTGGTTACTAAATGCTCTTTCTCCCAAGAAAGAGGTTATTCGAGGTCTAGGTGGGGACCTCTTTAAAAAAGCGAAAGAAAGACCCTATATCTGGTTATCGGCTTTTTCTCGTGATTTCCTGGAAACTAACGCTGTGCGTTTTGAAGAGGGGCTCGCAGTTGGTGAAGATCAACTGTTTTACTTAGAAGCCTATGTTAGGGCAAATCTGATAGTAACTTCTCCGAAACCCCTTTATTTCTATCGAGCCAATCGTCTCGGATCCGCAATGTCTAGTCAACATAAAGATGATGACAAGCGGGTAAAGCAGCACTTGAACTTGGCTGACCGGGTATTTTCACGTTGGAAAGCAGCAGGCTTGTTTGAACGGTATAGGGCGGGGCTGCTGTATTGGTTTATTGATTTTATTTCTTACGATGCTTTCCACACAGATAGCTCTGAAGAGGCACTTCAAAGCGTACGCAAATTGATATTCAAGTATTTTGGGAATCCTCATGACGGTGATCTGGACACTGCCACCGCTTTAGCATTGCGCAATTTGGAGCATCCTGAAAATCCTCTCAGGTACCCCCGTAACCTTGTGGTGATGGTACTGGAAGGTATGCAAGATCCCGTACTTAGTTCCCAGATGGCTATGGAAAAACTCGGAAAACTGACCCCGCTGCGAATACTTTCAGCCATTTATAGACGAATTTTTCCGGCTAGCAGTTTAATGCAATATTGGTGGATTGCAGGGGTAGGCTACACTACAGCCGCCGCAGTAGAAGATGCGCAGTCCTATAATCGTCTAATTGCCGAATGGACATTGCTCAGGCAGTAACCGACTTGGATCCCTATGGCGCAGTTTGCTCAGGCGTATGAATTGTAGTTATGAATACGTCAGCTGCGGATAGCCTTGAGGATATTTGCATTAGCCAGTAGAGATGAATCAGAACGCCAGTACTCAAATAGGAGAGTTAAATGGATGTCGTGGGAGTAGCCTCAAACGCGGACTTTTTTAACTCATGGTTGCTGTTCTTGATTCCCCTGGCTGTTTCCTTCGTGGTGCTGTTCTTGCCTGGTTTGGCATCTGGATATGCTTTGGGTTTGCGGGGACGCTGGCTCTGGGGATGGGCACCTGTCGGTTCAGTGGGGATAGTCGTTGCAGCAGCCGTGATAGCTTCCAAGTCAGGGTTTACCTGGGGATTTTCAGTCTTACTAATCTTCTGTATCTTCGCAACTTTTATTTGCTGGCTACTTTCTTTTCTCTATACCCGTTTCTACAAGTCAAAAAATATCGAAACGGGAATTAGCAGTTTTCCTAAGGTGGATCGGGGTAGTAGAAAGTGGGCATACTTACCACCAATATTGCTGCTCTCCATGTTCGTATATGAGACGGCTCGGTTCGCTACGGCAGTGAAACGCCCCGGAGCATTTGCCCAAATTTGGGATAATGTTTTTCACTCTAATGTAGTTATGATGTTTCTCCAGCGCGGAGATGCTTCACCGTTCAAGGTTGATCTCTGGGATCCCGGAAGAGCCGGATTCTATCCGGCTGCCTGGCACCAGGTAGTTGCCTTGGTGGCCAGTACCTGTTCAGGAGCTGTAACCACTGCTACCAACGCTGTGGCACTGATAGTCGCTTTCATTATTTGGCCTCTGGGAATCTTCTGTTTGTCTTCTGCAATTTTTGCTTCACGCCTGGTTCAAGTGATCTCGCTAGCGTTCTCCTTAGCGTTGCCGCAATTCCCATTCGCTCTCTTCAGTTGGGGTCCTCTCTACCCGAATTTGCTCAGTTCGTCGCTACTACCGATGGTTATTGCCCTCTTTGTTAAATGTCTTTCTGGCGGCTTCCCGGCTCTTGTCCCAGGACTATTAGCCACCGCCTGGGGGTTGGTAAGTGTGGGAGCTAGTCAACCTAATAATGTGTTTACATTCGTCATTGTGGCCATGATTGTTATCTGGTGTTTTGGAGTAAGCCGGATAAGTCATGATTCCGAGAGGTATCGAGGGCGCAAGGGGGTTAGAAGTGCACTGTTGGCGGGCTGGACTGCGCTATGCCTGGCCGTCTACTGCCTGTGGGAATGGGGAACTTTCCAGATCTCACTTATCAGGGGACTACGTACCAAAACTCCCGACTGGTTTCCACAGGGATCTTACTGGTCAGGAATTAAGCAGATTCTGTCTTTGACCGGAGGCAAACCAAACGCTGATTTTATGGTTTATCAGTGTCTAAATATGCTGCCGCTATCTGCTCTATTAATAATCGGTTTGCTGGTGTTGGTCATTAGTCGCAAAAAAACCTGGTTGCTTCTTTGCTGGCTAGTTTTTTCCAGTCTTACTCTAGTGGGGCACTCGCTGCAGAATCTGCAGTTACGTCAGTATTTTGTAGGGGTTTGGTATGCAGATTCACCCCGGCTCTTTGTGCCAGTCGTAATGTTTTCTATTCCTATTGCCGCTGCTGGTTTGGGATGGTTGATTTACCAACTTAAAAAGTGGATTTCACCAAAGGTAACTCGGAAAACTGAAGCTATTATTTTATCTGTCTGTCTAGTACTGTCGGTGGGAATAACTGTAGACCCGACTCGTTTGAAGAATTCCTGGTATTGGATCGGTGATGTTTTCTCTATTCGCAGCCCCACAGATAAGACTCTTGGTTTAGTAGACGAGGACGAGCTTGACTTACTACTGGAACTTCCCCGTCTTACGCCCCCTAACAGTGTGATTCTAGGGAATCCATGGGAAGGAGCTGCTTTTGCTTGGTCATTGGGACAACGACGAACGATTTTCCCGACCTTACGATATGCAAGCACTCCGATGCCAGATAGAGCGTTCTTAGCGAACAAGCTGTATCAACCTGAACAGAGAAAACAGGTGTGCTCTTTCCTAGGCACCAAAAACATATACGTATTGGACTTCCGAAACCACTATTCGGGAGCCGAGGGGAAGACGGGTATCCAAAAGAGATACCCGTCATTCGACTCTACGAATACTCCCTTGCTAGTTCCGGTCAAATCGGTTGGAGAGGCACACCTGTTAAAGTACCTAGGATGTCTTGGAGAAAACCCTAGCGGGAAGCTTGATCCCCGATAACCATACGCGGGGTACCTTTCCACAGCTGCGGATCGGTTACCCGGCGGCCATCAAATAACAGCTTGATGCCGGGAAGATCTTTCGCGCTAATGGTTTTGTATTCGGCGTGGTCAGCTTGCACAATGGCTGCGGTAACTTCCTCGCCTAGGTGGTAGGTATCCCAACCGAACCCAGCTAGTTCCTCGTCACTGAACATGGGGTCATGAACCAGTGCCTTCGCCCCCCGCTTGCGCAAGGAGTCAACGGTAGCGAACACTCCGGAGAATGCGGTTTCTTTAACTGCCCCCCGGTAGGAAGCCCCCAGTACCGCCACTTTGACGTCTTTCAAATCGCCCAGCACTTCCTCTACGCGGGAAACTACGTATTCAGGCATCCCGGCGTTATAGGTGCGCGCAGTCCGAACCACGGAGGCATCGGGATCGGTAGATAGATACAGGCGCGGGTAAACCGGAATGCAGTGTCCGCCCACCGCAATCCCGGGGCGGTGAATGTGAGAATATGGTTGCGAGTTGCAAGCATCGATTACTTTTTGCACGTCAATATCGACTTTGTCCGCGTAGACCGCAAATTGGTTAGCCAGCCCGATATTAACGTCCCGGTAGGTAGTTTCTGCCAGTTTCGCCATCTCTGCGGCCTCGGCATTGCCCATGTCCCAAACCCCGTTTTCGCGAGGCAAATCGGGACGCTCATCAAATTGCAGCACGCTTTCATAAAACTTGATCGCTTTCTGGGTACCCGCCTCAGTTAGTCCGCCGACCAGCTTGGGATAGCGGCGCAAATCCTGGAAGACCCGCCCGGTTAGTACCCGTTCAGGAGAGAATACTAAATGAAAATCTTCGCCCTCTTTCAGTCCCGAGATTTCCTCGATTAGTGGCTTCCAGCGGTTCCGCGTAGTACCCACCGGCAGGGTGGTTTCATAGGAAATTAAAGTTCCAGGGGTCAGGTGCTCCGCGAGGGAACGAGTGGCCTGATCCATCCACCCGAAATCTGGCTGCCAGGTTTCGTCATTGACAAACAGGGGAACTACCAAAACGATGGCATCTGCCTGGGGGATAGCTTCCGCGTAGTCAGTGGTGGCGCGCAGCTTCCCCGCAGGCACCAGTTCAGACAGTTTTTCTTGCAGGTGGGCTTCTCCCGGGAAAGGCTCTTTAGCCTGGTTAATTAGGTCAACGGTCTTCTCGTTAACATCGACCCCAATCACGTCCTGTCCGCTAGAGGCAAACTGTACTGCCAGGGGCAAGCCGATTTTTCCCATTGCTACAACTGCTATGCGCATCAAAGCTCCTTCAATGTATTCAACGATTCGATAGATCCTGGATCCAGTCTACTCGGCTTTTAGGATGAGTAGTTTATTTTGTATCTCTGCTTAACGGCGCCTGAGTCTGCGCCGTAAATTTGCTGCGGTTTAGACTCAGCCGGGACTGTTATCCGAGGGAAGCAACAGTGTTTTCTGATAATGTCAAATGTTAACTGTTTAATGTATACTCAACCATACAAGATTACGATGTCGCCACGAATGGTTTGAGGGTTTAGCTATGGCTGTCAAGAGCAAAGTAATTAGCGCGGTAACCTGTTTTACGGCAGCTGCCAGTTTAGTGCTGGCCACAGTACCGGCATACGGCGCAGAAGTTCCAAGCCCGGATGCCCCGCAATCTCCTGCAGCAGCGGAAAATGCTATTCCGGATAGTGAAGAGCCCCAGGGGTCATCTTTGCCTGCGACCGACAGCTCAGATGAAGAGTCCGAGAGTAGCGCTAATGATTCATTGGAAATCCGAGAGTCCGGCTCAGACAGATCCACTCCTCAAACTGCAGGGGAATCTGTTCAAATTCCCTACACCGGGTCAACAGTTTCGCCGGGATCATTAGCTCCAAGTAATGGAGCGCCCCTGACTAAGTCCTCTTATCCGGGATTTAGCGTGGCGTACTCAAAGCAGATTGGTCACGGATGGCGTTCAGATGGGGTACTAATGTTGAACAGGTATCTCGGGACCAAGTATCCAGACTTACTATTTTTTGATAAGCGCGGAAATGACGTTTTTATTCGTCTCTACCGGGGAGCCTCGGGTGGCAGAGTCTACACCGTAGGGGACATCGGTCATGGCTGGAATGACTTCGATTTGGTGATGGCCGGAGACATTAACCAGGATGGGAAAACTGACCTTTTGGGCAGGAAAACTAATGGTGATCTATTTTATTACGAAGCCCGCAAGGGTTCATACTACTTTGAGCCAGGGGTCAAAGTTGGCCACGGCTGGATCGATATGCGTTCGTTGACCTTTATGCCTCGTACCATTGGTAACAAAGCTGGCGTTCTAGCAGTGGATTCTGAGGGACGTATGCATATATATCCTTTTGCTAACCGCAGAGGAAGCTTTGCGCGCTCGGTCAAGTTGGGATACGGCTGGAGTAAATTCACCAGAGTAATGCGCATTGGCGACGCAGATCGTAACGGGAAGTCAGATTTCTTAGCAACTGATTCGTCAGGCTATCTGTATCTCTATCGTGCCAACGCGGCTGGAAATGCCTTCACACCAGCTCAGGTGGGTCACGGATGGAATGGACTCTCCCAAATTCTACCTATTGATGTGTCACTAGGTGGGGGGATAATGGCTGTGGACAGCAAGGGAGCGCTTCTCTATTACACGGTGAAGCTACCAGCTGCCAAATCTTCTGTTAAACGTGGTTGGCGTGCGCCAGGCCGCTATCTGCAAGCAGTTAGCCGAGTGCGCGCACCTGGAAATACTGTAGTCCCGCGTCGTGGTTGGAATGGCACCAAGGTTAGGGAAGTTCGTGCTCGTCTAGGCGTGGGGGTACCTCTAAATTCCGGCATGACTTTTGATGGACGTACTGAAAATGCGGTTAAGCGTTTTCAGAGTCGAGCTAGGGTTAGAGCTACCGGTGTTGTTGATCGCCGGACTTGGCAAAAACTGACCCGGCGTTCCTGGACTATGGATAATTTCCAAATGCGTCCAGTCAGCCTAAGCGCAAACCGCACTCAGCGGGTTAATGCCATGATTTCTTTTGCTCGCCGTCAAATCGGCACGCCCTACACTTGGGGCGGCGCCGGAGGCTATCGTGATGGATATGATTGCTCCGGGCTGGCTCTGCAGGCTTTGTATGTTGCCGGTATCGATCCGCAACCTATAAACGTCATTGCTCACGCGGCTCCGACTTACCGCAGTTCTAAGCAGCTCTATGCCCATCCTAAATTGCAGAAAGTTAGGTTTGGTTCTCGCCAGCCTGGGGATCTGGTCTTTTGGCAAGGACAGGGCGGAATTTACCACGTAGCTATTTATGTTGGTTCAAATCAAATCATCGAGTCTAACTATGGGCATGCCCGGCAGCGAGCACTGTACAATTGGGGAAGTATTGCGCCTTACGTTGTACGTCCGTTGGCGCGATAGATTTACAATATCGGCCGAATAATTAGTGGCACAGAGGTTGCTATTGAAGACCAAAAATAGCAGGGCCCGTTGGATCGGAATCCTAGTAGTAGGGTTACTAGTAGCTGCCATTGGCGCACCTTCCTTGTATTACTGGCATCACTCCAGGCAAAAATCCCTTCCTCAGCCAACCGGACCACAGGTGAAAACGTCCGTTGGTCCTAACGCTAACTTGCCACAGGTTCAGGCTGGTTCCCAAGGGTGCGCTGCTATGGATAAGGTTTTGAGTAACCTCCTCGAGCAAACCTCCCAAGGTAAAGCATTTACGTGGCGCGTAGCACAGAGTCAAGCTCAACAAAATGATCCTGGCTCTGGAACCGAAAATGCCGCTCAGGAGTGGTCGAAGTTTTTGCAAGTTCTTCCGAAGCACTACCCAGAATTTGAAAACGCTGCCGGGGAAGACGAAGCAGCCAACCAGGCAATAAAAAATATACGCGAGATTGTCGACTTGGAACCGCAGCTGATTTCGGGAAAGATTCCCGAATATACCGATGGGCAGGCCGCGCAACGGGAGCTTGAGGAAGGTAAAACTCCGAAGCAAAACCCAGAATACGTTAAGAAATCAGAGCAACTAGATAAACTGTTAGATCAAGTCAGTTGGTGTATGCCTACTTGGCCAGTTATCTACGGATAGCAAGTTTCGTGGTGGCTTACTGTTGTAGATAAACTACCTGTAAAAAACCAGTGAAAGGTACCGGTATGACCCGCATAGTTGATAGTGCAGATGTTTCCCCCGAAGCACAGATTGGGGAGGGCTCCAGCGTTTGGCATTTAGCACAGGTGCGCGAACACGCCCAGCTGGGTAAGAACTGTATTATCGGGCGCGGTGCTTATATCGGCGAGGGCGTGCGCATGGGCGATAACTGCAAAGTGCAAAACTATGCTCTGGTTTATGAACCGGCTTCCCTAGAAGACGGGGTGTTTATTGGGCCGGCAGTGGTGCTCACTAACGATCATTTTCCCCGGGCGATTAACGAGGACGGTTCCATTAAGTCTGCCTCCGACTGGGAACAGGTGGGGGTCACCATTAAGCGAGGAGCTGCGATTGGCGCGCGCTCGGTGTGTGTAGCGCCGGTAACTATCGGCGCCTGGGCACTAGTAGCTGCCGGATCAGTTGTAACCAAAGACGTTCCTGAATACGCCCTGGTGGCCGGGGTTCCGGCGCGTCGTATTGGATGGGTAGGGCCAGCGGGAGTAAAACTGGAACCAATATCGGGTGAAGAGGACATATTTGAGTGCCCAAAGTCCGGTAAACGATTCCGTCAAATCTCTGAGAATAAGTTAGAGCAAATCTAGGCGAGGTATTTACGGTGGGTAAACGGCGTGGTTTCGTTAGGATAGTGTCCCGAATTTATGTTCCAGAGGCTGCAGCGGCCTCGTTCCGTTTGGCGGGTGTGGCCAAGGCGTTACGGAGAAAAGGCATAGAAGTTGAGGTGGTTACCACTACAGCCCCACCGGACGCACAACTCAATGATCAAGATCGCGTACGGCGTTTTCCGGTACTGCGAGATAGAGAAGGATATGTACGCGGGTACCTGCAGTATCTTAGCTTTGATATTCCCGCGTTTTTCCGGGTTTTGTTTTCGCCTCGCGCTGCCGTGACCTTAGTGGAACCGCCCCCTACCACCGGATTTTTCATGCGGATAGCCAATAAACTCCTGGGTGTTCCCTATGTGTATTACCTGCCAGATTTGTGGGGAGCAGCCAGTGCGTCTTTCGCTCCAAAGATAGTTGTGAAAGCAGTAAAAGCCTTAGAGGCGTTCGCGGTTCGGGGTGCTGCCGCAGTAATCGCGGTAAATGAAGAGATCGCTGAGACTGCGCGAGCAATGGGTGCAAAGTCGGTGCACCTGATCCCGAACGGAATAGATACCGATACCTTTACTAACGAAGTTGAGCCACTATCCCGGGGTGAGAGAGAAGATGTTGGCTTGGCAGATGCGCCCTATTTTATTTACACCGGTACTGCTTCCGAATGGCAAGGTGCCAGTATCTTTATCTCTGGTCTGGCTCAGGTAATAGACAAAATTCCTCACCACCTGGTGTTCCTCGGTAAAGGCAGCGACTGGGATTTACTTAAAGAACAGGCAACGAAACCGGAACTGAAAGGGCGAGTGCACGTCCTGGAAACACTCCCACCAGATGAAACTGCCCGCTGGATAGCGGGCGCGGACGCCGGGCTGGTATCTATAAAAGCCGGAGCAGGATATGACCATGCGTATCCCACAAAAGTGCTCTCTACTTTAGCGTGTGGAACACCAGTGATATATGCAGGACCGGGTCCGGCAGGTGAAGATATAGTTGAAAACCGTTTAGGAGTTTGTGCCGAGTACTCTGCGAGTAGTGTTGGCACTTCCTTTACCAGGATCATTGAGGAAAAAACGGGGCTTGTGGATAGTGATACCAGGCGGCAATGGGTAGTTGCCTGTCGTTCCTTGGAAGCCTCTTCGGCGGCAGTGGCTAAGGTTCTCATGTCTAACGTTTGAAAAACAATGATTAGCGGCGGAAAAATAGGATCCATCCGTTAGAAAAAGCTGGGAGAACTAGTCTGTGTTAAAGGTCTATCTGCTGCAAGTAACTTGTTCTTTGCTGTTACTTTTCATCCCCGGTCTAGCTGTCTCTAGGGTTTTACGCATAAGAGGGATTATTGCCTGGGCTTTCGCTCCGTTAATTAGTCTATCTATCAGCGCCTTAGGAGCGGTAATAGCTAATCTAGTAGGAATCCGCTGGGGCATAGGCAGCTTCCTACTAATGGCCGCTGTTTTTCTAACGATGGCTTTCCCCCTGTCAAGAAAATTTCAGCCGCTACAGATATCCTCCCCGCCACCATGGCTATTACCTACCGGTATTGCCGCTTGTCTGTTACAAATAATTCCCTTTTTTTTCGCTAGCTCTATCCATAACCCGATTCAACAGGTTGATTCGACCTTTCATATGAATTTGGTGTGGAACATCCTGGATTCTGGAAATGGCTCAACATTTGGTGGGGCAACCAGAATGTATGGTTTAGAGACGACCAGAACCATTTACCCAAGTGGCTGGCATGATTTTTTGTCCCTATTTACTACCAAGGACACCGTAGCTACCGGCGTTAATGCCGTTCACGTAATGATTTGTGTACTTTGGGTTTTGGGGATAACCATACTGGCACATTGCCTGTTCCCCGACAGACCAGAAATAGTATTGTTGGCGCAGGGGTGCTCTGCCCTGGTAAACGAATTCCCCACTTATATGCAAACTGTGTACCCTATTTTTCCCAACAGTTTGGCTGTGGCTTGCTTACCAGTGGCAGGAGCCGCTTTCTTCTGCATACTGTGTCCTCCGAACCAAGTAAATCGGTATCAGCGGGTGTTTTTCCTAGGGATATTAGTCTGCCTAGTTTTATCGATTTGCTTAGTTCATCCCTCTTTTATCTTTAACTCCGTCCTATTAGGGATTGGACCGCTTCTCTATCTACTCTGGTATAGGATCCGACAAATTCCACCTGATGCAAGCAGGCGAATTCTGCTAATCGCTACTTCTATGGTTTTAGCTCTATTAACACTGGTGGTGGTAGTCGCGACTTCTAGCAGCTACGTGCGTACTACCTTTTCTCGAATGGCAAAGGCATACAATACTAGTCCTCGGGTGAGCCTATTATCTTTCGTCAAAATTCTTTCGTTGGCCTCTTGGTATCCTACCGACGTTGCCGCGAGCGCGAGCCGCAGCCAAAATCTGTTAGCGTTCGCCTGCATGATACTCACAATTTTTGGCATTTTTTTCGCCCGAAAATTTGGAAGATCTGCAATAGCCTTAATATGGGCATGCATTCCTTTAGCTTTGGTCGCATTGGGAACTATGTGGCGTATCTTCCCACTAACGATTATTGCCGGGTTTTGGTATATGAGCCCCCATCGCGTCTTGGCTGCACTCGCTGTTCCGCAGATAATCGTTATGGCTGTGGGTGCTACTGCTATTTTTTCGAAATTGTCGATGACAATAGGCTCTTATTCTAAATGTTCGCCGCATAGAATTAATCGGGTAGTAACTGTGGTTAGCAGCTTAGCGTTCGCAGTAACTATTCCCTTAGGGATAATATCTAAGTCGACCTATTACCGGATAGTTTATGATCCAAACTCAAGCTTTCCTACTATTGTGGCTTCTCCTGCGGAACTGTCAATGCTGGAGCGTTTGCGAGAGTCTCACCTGGACAAGGGGATGATTCTTGGCGATCCGATGAATGGATCCGCTTTAGCGCAGGCAGTTAGTGGTAAAGAGGTAGTCCTACCCCAAATGTATTATCGAGATGAGAATGAGGATGAAAACTATCTAAAAGATAATTTCGCGAAAATCGGTAACGATTCTAAAGTTTGTAGCATTTTACAGAAATACCGTATCACCTATTTTTACTATGATTCAGATCGGTTCGATGTCACAGCGGATGTTAACCAAAAAGCACCTGGGTTTTACCAAGGTATTAATTGGTCTTCGTTGCGCAAAATTGATTCCGGGGGAACGGCATCCCTTTACGAGATTACTGGATGTCGCTAGATACGTATCCGGGTATGAGACACTATTTTAAGAGCAACTACTTATATCAGCTGGGAAAACCTACAATAGAGGTGCAAAGAATAAGAATGGATGAGTAATGAAAAAGAAACGCTTAATCTTGCTAGATGGCTATTATCCTTACGGGCACGGGGAAGAATTTATCGAGAGTGAAATATCCTATGTTGCTAGCAAGTTTGACGAAATAATTATTATTCCCACTCATCTAAGTGGAACCGAAAAAATAACGCGTCCTGTTCCAAAAAACTGTAAGGTATTTCCGGTAGTTCAACGTAAAAAAATCCGACAAGTGCTATATGCGATTCCGGCATTTACCACCGGGATGGTTAATTTTGATGGCTGGAAAGAAACGCTGATTGATCTATGGTTTTCCACTAGTGTTTTGAGTCTGTACTCTCAAGTGAAGCAGGTTCTAAAAGAGCACAATATTGTTGCAGAGAGTTCAACTAGCACGGTGATTTATAGCTACTGGATGTTCAAGGAAGCAGCCGTGGCTATCATGCTACGCGATAAGTATTTCTCTGGAAATGCTAAGGCGGTATCACGTGCGCATGGATCTGATGTATACCCTCAGCGTTATATTGCCCGGCACCTTCCCGCGCGTCCTTTCATTGCCTCGAAGATTGATATGCTTTTTCCCATATCTGAATCAGCAAATCATGAGATCCACAAGATTAGGACTGATCACCCCATTTGTAGTACCGTGTCCCGCCTGGGGGTACAAGCATCTAACCTAAATGCCCCCCGCTCTAGACCCGATATCTGCCATTTCTTAACCTGCTCATCGCTTTTAGCAGTAAAACGTCTGCCCCTAATTGTGTCCGCTATGAAGGAGCTGTATAAACAGCAAGGCAAGAGTTTTCGGTGGACCCATATTGGCGACTCCGGCAAGGGATCGGGAGGAAGACTAGATGAAATGGTACACGATGCCGGATTATCTGAAGTGTTCACCAACATGGGGCGCTTGGGTAACTCGGAAGTAATCGCTGAAATGGAAGATCAAAAATACTCGTTTCTAGTTAACTATTCGGAGTCCGAGGGTGTTCCAGTGACTATCATGGAAGCCTTTTCGTGCTATCTGCCGGTTATTGCAGGTGACGTGGGAGGAATCGGCGAACTGGTAAAAGATAAAGTTAACGGATTTGTCGACAGTTACGACCCTACAGAAAAATCACTGGTAAAAATGCTGATAAAAGCGGTGAACTGCAGTGAGCCAGAATATTCAGCTCTCTCGCAGAGCAGCTATGAGACGTGGAAGAATATGGCTGATGCAAGAGCCAATTATCAGAAATTTACTCAACAGCTCTTAGATTTGAATTAGTCTAAGACTTTGCGTATCTGATTTCATTAGCGGAAGTGATAATACTCCTGCCGAGGATAATAATGCCTGCCCTACAGGGAGAAGTGGCAGCGCGTAGTGAGTTTTTACATCTCGGCATCGTATTTTTTCGCGCTCCAAAACGCCAAGGCAATCATTAGTGCTAGACAAACTGCCATGCATATTGATAACAACCAGGTGGTGGCTATCAAAGACCATCCTAGTAACGTGCCAATGTAGACAGCCCCCAGTCCCACAGCCATATAAGTAACTGCAAACGCAAAAAGTACCTGCTGACGATCAATGGTTAAGAAAACCGTTGAAATTGGAGAAGTCGCAACATTGAGGTATAACCACGGCACCAGCGCTTGTCCAATAAGCCCAGACTCATTCCACTGCGAACCCAAAAACCAAGGAAATAGCCAGGGGGCAATTATTGCTATTACTGCGAAGGGGACAAACCCGGCAATCAAGGATAATTTTACGGATGTTTTCACCAGAGCGGTCATGTTACCTTTTTCGGTTGCCGCAAATTTTTGATAAAAAACCTGCGAGATCGCTCCCGTTATCAGGCTCACTGGAGCCTGCATCAGGCGCCATGCTTGCCCAAATTGACCCACGGCATCAGTAGAGAATAGCGCGCCGATCATCATCATGATCCCGTTCAATCTGATCGCATCGACTAACGCATTTGGGCCATTAATTAGTGGCATCTTTTTGTAACGCTTGAGCAGTTGTAAGCGAGTGAGCGAGGGCGCGGTTTCGCCTTCAACCTGTTTCCTTCCTTTCCACATTAGTGTTCCGGCAGCAAGTGACTGGCCTAAAATATGGCCGATGACTAGACCAGCTACGCCCCCTAGGTGACAAAGTGAAAAAACAATCTGAGAGATAGCAATTGAACCGGACATTTGCACTCGGTTTATGGAGATAACCCGGTACTGGAGGGTTCGGGTAAACCAGTAATTAAACGAGTTGACTTGAGACAGAGTAAATACCGCTAGGCCTGAATATATTAACCAAGGTGCGAGCTCGGGATTACCTAACCAATTCGCTAGAGCACCCGCAAATGGGATCATAAAAAGGGTAACGCATATGCTTACCACGAAAATTATTACAGTGACAGTATTACGTAACAAACGAGCGTTACCATGCGATTTCGGTAGTACTATTCCTAAATCATATCTGAGGCCGGCAACTGCCACGACAGTGGCAACTACTGAGGTAAACAGCGTGTAAACGCCAATTTCTGTTGGCGAATACAGTCTAGAAATTAAAGGTGCTGTAATAAGCGCCAGCAGTTGCGCGATTACGGTTCCTGATAGCAGCGTAGATACGTGCTTTGCCGTAGGGCTTTTTCTGATTAAATCCCGTATGCGTCTAAGCATCTCCACCATTTTAATCCATCGTGAGGAATAACCGAATCATCCCAACTTTAGTTAGGTTTAGGTCGCATTTAGTTATATGTAATAGGCCTTAGTTTTTCCAATCCTGCAGTGCCTGAGCTACAGATATAGCGGCACGTCCATCTCCATAGGGGGTCTCGTTTGTGGCTTTTGCCTGAGGACGTTGGGCAGCTGCTACCAAGGTGTCTCCCGGTTCTACTAGTTGGTTCCATCCCAGTTCTACGGTCTCTACCCATTCGGTTTCTGGACGAACGGTGGTACACATAGTGTCAAGCAAGAAGGCTTCCTTTTGTAAACCACCGGAATCTGTTATTACCCCTGCGGAATGCAGGGTAGAGGCTACCAGTTCTGGGTAGGCAAGGGGGCGATGCGCTAGCAGGTTCCCGCGTCCAAGCTCAATACCGTGTTCCTTACATTTAGCCACCAGCCGCGGATGAGCCAAAATCACTGTCGGTAAATCCAGGTGGGCAAGAGAATCAAGAATCTGTTCAAGCCGATCTTTATTATCGGTGTTATCTGGGCGGTGAATGGTGGCGAGCCGATACGCGCCCTCGTGAAAACCAAACTCTTCCATAATTGGGGAGGGTTTATTCTTTACCTGCTCTTTTACCTGTAAAACCACGTCGGTCATTACGTCACCGACTACTACGGTTCGCTTCGCTAGTCCTTCGTTACTTAGATGCTTCGCCGCAACCGCAGTAGGAGCCAGCAGTAGGTCGGCAGCATGATCAGTTAAAACTCGGTTGTGTTCCTCGGGCATTCGGCGATTAAAAGATCGTAGTCCGGCCTCTAAATGAGCGAGTGGTAGATGCAGCTTTACCGCTGCTACGGCAGCGGCCAAGGTCGAGTTCGTGTCTCCGTAAACTAAAACCCAATCCGGTTCGCATTTCTGCAAGACCGGTTCAATGGCGATGAGCATACGCCCGGTTTGCTCGCCGTGACTGCCGCTGCCTATCCCCAAATGCTCATCAGGGGCAGGAATTCCTAGGTCGCGGAAAAATACGTCCGAAAGCATCGGGTCATAATGCTGACCAGTGTGGACGATAATATGTTCTATCCCTTGCTTTTCCATCGCTTTTGCAATGGGAGCTAGTTTAACGAACTGGGGGCGTGCCCCTACCACTGAAAGAACTTTCATAGCTTCTATTGTATGTTGTTGCTTGATAAAAGAAATTAACCCTACTATCCCGCTAAAACTGAATCTTTATCCCAGTGGCTTTACTGACTTTAAGACATAAGTACTACACTCGTAGCCTGGTATTACTAAGCCGCTAGTTTAGTGATAATCTATCGGTTCTTGTCAAGTAAATCAGTTAAAATCTTCCGGGCAACAGCTGCGTCTTTCTCAAAGCAAAGATCGGTAGCGGCATAATCCACTGCCTGTTTATAGTTTTCGATGCGTTCGGGGTTTAAGGTATTCAATGAAGCTACAATTTCTTCTACAGAGAACCCTTTTGAAACGATCCCCAGATTGTATTTCTTTACTACATCAACCATCTCCACCGTGGGGCCGACCGCTATAGCTAAACGAGCTTGCACAAAGTCGAATAACTTGTTTGGCAGAGTTAAGCGAGCATTAGTGTTAAAGGGGGGAATCCAAAATACTCCTACGTCGTATTGATTTAGAGTTTTCGGTAGTTCTGCCGGTTTTACCGGATCGTGGAACACGATACGCGGTGATCCCTCAGCCAGGGATTTTAGTTCGCGAAGGTACTTGCCTCCATCATTTGCCGGAACCAAGTACAAGTCGAGGGTGAAGCGCTCTCCCGCAGCTACAACGGCTTTGATGGTGGTTTCTAAAGCCCGGCCAGGAACGGCACCCCCGGAATGAACTAAACGAATCTGTTCGCTGTTGGTTTTGCTTGGTTCTAGATCTTGCAGGGGACAGGAGTTTCGCATTATCTGGGGTTGGACGCCAAAAGTTTCCTGATACAAATGCGCAATTCTGCTCGCAACGGTAGTTTGAGCGCTGGTACGAGGAAGATATTTCTTACAGATATAGCGAATATAGGGGGCAACTAAAATCCGCCAAGAGGCGATATGGGTTCGCTCTTCGGGTGCCCATTCATGCAGATCTGCCCACACCGGGGTGGAGTCACCAGCGGCATAAAAAGCCACCGGCAATGCCCGAGCATCATTAGAGATTACCAGGTCGAACTGGCGGCCACGTAATAGCTCACGAGCACGCCTCAAAGCAGGTGCAGCGAACTCGCTAGCTCCGTGCAAATGCAAAGCCAGCTTGAGTACCCCCGGAACGGTTTGTGGTAGCGACGGTAGCTCGCTGGGGACTTGTAGGTGTTCATCGCTGCCCTCCGGCTGAGTGCCGTAACCTAAGGTAGTGACGTGTCCGAAGTCTTTCACCACGCTGAGCTGCCGTAAAAGACGGGCATCACGTCGTATATCAGAAAACGAAATAACCAGTATATTTGGATTCGAACGCATATAGGCATCATACCTGCGCGAACGACTCGATGGATAACCGGAAAGCAAAGGGAGAGGGACACTCCTGGATTAGAAAACTAATAAATGCGGAGTGGATGCACTGAACCCCGAAAGCTGGACGGTTATTTGTTCAATTTTAGGGTTAGGAGTGTTGTGCGTTCTGATAGTTCGTTGTCGGTGGAGCAGCGTATGGCCGCGGGTGATCACTTTCTTGGGGTGGGGTAGCCTAGGGAATCGTGAGGTGAAAATGGTTCCACCAGTAAACCCAGTTCCGGGTTTCCCGCTCGACTTTGGATCGGGTTTGCCAGGTTTGCGAATAGATCAGTTCGCTCTTATGTGAACCATCTACGACCTCAACCAGGGCGTTATCGTAGGGGTCTATCACTGTTCCAATAGAAGGTTATATCCCGTATTCAGTCAGTTAGTTACGATAGTCAATATAGGCGTGCTGTTACCGTGATCGCAATGAAGTGCCAATCTGGTAAATACACTCGAGTAAGAAACAATCAAGATACTGATCAATATGAAGCGTACTGGGTTTTGTTCCGCTTTTTATACGGGGGTCAGTTCGTTGACCCG
>ERZ1673752.858-NODE-858-length-48100-cov-13.498283_pt1 | contig 48100 bp, 63 predicted proteins | sample MGYA00580195_ERZ1673752 | MGnify/ENA primary metagenome ERZ1673752 (study PRJEB41218, sample SAMN15661744) | gut metagenome | host: Homo sapiens | place: Canada: London | collected 2015-08-20/2019-03-30 | study: EMG produced TPA metagenomics assembly of...
CAGAGGAGGGCTTTCATTGCCAAAAAACAAACGCATTCTCGGAGCAGCCCTGCTGCTGGTCCTCGGGCTTATTTTTGTGTTTTTCGCAGTTAGCCCATGGGAGATCCTGCCCTTTTTAAAAGGCGGCTCCTTCCGCGTGCAGGCCGGCATCATCGGCGGCTTTCTGCTTCTGGGCGGCATCACGAACCTTTTGCATCCGAAAAATAAATGACCTGCGTAAAAGCACGGCGCCCCGTACCGGATGACCCGGTACGGGGCGTCTTTCTCTTTGTATGCAAAGTATGCCGCCGCAGGCCGGCATCACAGATCCTGCACATTCATTTTTTCCAGCTGCTTTTTCCGGCGCCTGCCGCTGCGGCAGATAAAGAACACCATCAGCAGCAAAAAAGCCGGGATGCCCGAAACCAGGAATACCGCCAGCACGCCGCCCAACACCTGGTTCCAAGGTGTATCCGGCGCAACTGTATAGCTCAGCACCATCACCACCGCATACAGGCCGGCGAGGATAGGCAGGACCAGTCCCGGCCATATGCTCTCCCTCCTGGCCAGAAAAACCTCCAGCACGCAGCCCAGCACTGTGAACGCCAGCAGAACGCCCAGACCGACCAGCATCGTTATGATTGCCATTACGCATCCTCCCCTTTCGTTTTTTTGTAGCTCTGGATCAGCAGTTTGGCGGTATCAAAATCCAGCTTGTCCGCCACGGCCAGCCTCTTGACGAGCGCCACATACGGGTCTGCCGCTGTATCTTCGCTCAAATGTATTTTTTGGATGAGCCTGTCCAGCCTCAGGCGCACCGTGGGATAAGTGACCCCGTACAGCCCGGCCACTTCCTTCAGGCTGCCGGAGGCCAGCAGGAATTTTTTGATGAACGCCACGTCCTCATCCTCCAGCCCGGCCATCCACTCCGGAACCGTTTCAATTGCCATAGCGCGCCTCCTTTCACTATATTAAATATATACTTTAATTTTATTAAAGTCAATATTAAATTTATATTTTCACAAACTCCATGAATCAGAAAAGCCCCCGCTGCGTCCTGCAGCGGGGGCTTGGAAAAACCAAACTTATTTCAGTTCGATCTTGGCGCCGGCATCTTCCAGCTTCTTCTTCATTTCCTCGGCAGCGTCCTTCGCAACAGCTTCCTTCAGCGTCTTCGGAGCGTTGTCGACCAGGTCCTTCGCTTCCTTCAGGCCCAGACCGGTAACTTCCTTAACGGTCTTGATGACGGCCATCTTGTTGGCGCCGACTTCAGCCAGCACAACGTCAAACTCCGTCTTCTCCTCGGCGGCGGGAGCAGCGGCAGCGGCGGCAGCCGGAGCAGCGGCAACAGCGGAAACGCCGAATTCTTCGCAATAGGTGTCGATGAGCTCTTTCAGCTCCAGGATGGACAGGCCTTTGATCTCGTCGATAATGGCAGTGATTTTCTCAGAAGCCATGATAATACCTCCAATTTTATTTTAGTGTTGTTTTGTGTTTGGGTGCGGCCGAAATTATGCCGCTGGTTCTTCCTGCTTATCCACATAAGCCTGCATGGCCACAGCCAGACCGCTGAGGGTGCTGGTAAGGGCGCCTGCGAACATGGACAGCATGCCTTCACGGTCGGGCAGCTTGGCGATGGCGCTGACGGCGTCAACATCCATGACCTGGCCTTCCATGTAGCCGGCCTTCAGGGCGAAGCCCTTCTTGGAGCCTTCCGCAAACTTGTTCAGAATACGGGCGGCAGCAATGGGATCCTCTTTCGAGATCGCGAGGGCGGTGGAACCCGTCAGGGCGTCCGTCATCCCGGCGAGGTCGGAGTCCTTAATAGCCAGGCGCAGCATGGTGTTTTTCACAACGGCATACTCAACGCCTGCCGCGCGCAGTTCGGCACGCAGTTTGGTGTCGTCCGCAACGCTGATACCCTTATATTCGACGACAACGCCGGCAACAGAATTCATCAGCTTTTCACGCAGGGCGGCAACATAAGCCTGTTTCTCGCTCAAAATTTTCTCACTTGGCAAATCATTTCACCTCGTTTCAATTGTGTGTAAGCACATAAAAAAGCCTCTTTCCCTTGCGAGAAAGAGGCAAAAAAATACAATTAAATGTTTTTTCGCGTTTCTCGGCAGGCGGGCGAAACCCTTTATGCAAAAGCACCTGCTGTCTTTAAAACAGCTTTATTATTTTAACACAGAGTTTTGCGCGCGTCAAGGGGCAAATTCACTCTGTGCTTCTCCCGGCGTTCCCGTCGATTTCCCGCAGCTTGCGCAGCGAAACCCGAAAAGCCGGAAACGCTGCGGTTTTATTCGCATAAAACCGTTCCGCGCTTTTCCGCGTAGATGCGCCGGAAGATACGCGCCGGCCGTGTTGCCAAAGCCGCGCGTTCGCGCGCATTTTGCTGCCGATGTTGAAAATCAGCATGAGCGCGCTTTTTCAGTTTGCAGCTCAGCCGCCGAACTTTGCGCTGTTCAGCTTGATGCCGGGGCCCATCGTGGACGCCACGGTAGCGCTCTTGATATACTGGCCTTTCGCCGCGGCGGGCTTCGCCTTGACGATGGCTTCCATCACAACGGACAGGTTCTGGCCCAGCTTCTCGGCGCCGAAAGACGCCTTGCCGATGGGCACATGGATGATGTTGGCTTTGTCCAGGCGGTACTCGATCTTACCGGCCTTCGCCTCGGTAACGGCGCGGCCCACATCGGGCGTGACCGTACCGGCCTTGGGGTTCGGCATCAGGCCGCGGGGGCCAAGCACCTTACCCAGACGGCCTACCAGGCCCATCATGTCGGGCGTGGTGACCAGCACGTCAAAATCAATAAAGCCTTCGTTCTGGATCTTTGCGACCAGATCGGCGTCGCCGACCATCATCGCACCCGCCTCTTCAGCGGCCTTGGCGGCGTCGCCCTTGGCGATGGCGATAACGCGCACGTCCTTGCCGGTGCCGTTGGGCAGCACGACGGCGCCGCGCACCTGCTGGTCCGCGTGACGGCTGTCAACGCCCAGGCGCACATGCAGCTCGACCGTTTCGTCGAACTTCGCCTTGGCGGTCTGGCAGCACAGCGCCAGGGCCTCTTCGGTGTCGTACAGTTTTGTACGGTCGACAAGCTTTTTGCTGTCGACATAATGTTTACCGTGATTCATAATATCCTCCTGTGGTAATACGGAATGATCCTCCCACTAATGGTAAGGTTGTTATGCGGACAGTTAGTCGGTGACCGTAACGCCCATGCTGCGGCAGGTGCCGGCGATCATGCTGATGGCCGTCTCCAGGTTCGCCGCGTTCAGGTCGGGCATTTTGGTGCTGGCGATCTCCTCCAGCTGCTTCTTCGTGATGGACGCGACCTTCGTCTTGTTGGGCACGCCGGAACCGCTCTCGATACCGACAGCCTTCTTGATAAGGACAGCCGCCGGGGGCGTCTTGGTGATGAAGCTGAAGGAACGGTCCGCATAGACCGTAATGACGACAGGAATCAGGTAACCGATATCCTTCTGCGTGCGCTCGTTGAATTCCTTCGTGAACGCCATGATGTTCACGCCGTGCTGGCCAAGCGCAGGGCCAACAGGGGGAGCCGGGGTAGCTTTGCCGGCCGGAATCTGGAGTTTGATATACCCCGTTACTTTCTGAGCCATTTTGTGCACCTCCAAAAATTGTGGTAAGTTGCGGGCTTTGGCCGGATTGCCAAGGCCCTCCCACGAACGCGCGATACCCTTCGCGCGCTCTATAAGAAACAGCGCCTTGCAGCGCGTGCTCTTACCGGAAAAAACGTTTCAGGGCTTACAGGGGTTTCACCTGTGTAAAGTCCAGCTCCGCCGGCGTTTCGCGGCCGAACATGGAAACCTTTACGTTTACCTTTTTCGCGTCGGTATCGATGCCCTCCACGATACCGATGAAGCCTTCCAGCGGGCCGTTCATGATCTGAACGTTGTCGCCCACGGCGTAATCGAGGCTCACTTCGCGCACGTCCACGCCCAGCTTATCCACTTCCTCGTCGGTGAGGGGGATGGGCTTGGACGACGGGCCGACAAAGCCCGTGACGCCGCGCGTATTGCGCACGATATACCAGCTGTCGTCCGTCATCACCATTTTGACGAGCACATAACCCGGGAAGAGCTTGCGCTCCACCTCGCGCTCCTTGCCGTCCTTGATGTCGGGCACCAGCTCCACGGGGACCTTTACCTCATGGATAAGCTCCTGCAGGCGCCGGTTCTCCACGATGGTTTCAAGGTTTTGCGCAACCTTGTTTTCGTAGCCGGAGTAGGTGTGCACCACATACCAGCGCGCCTCGGTGTCTCTATCCTCTGCCATTTGTCAAAACCCCGCTTTCTGCTTTAAAAGTGCGGACGGTCACACGCCCTTCAGCAACTGGTTCAGCCCGAAGCCGAACACAGCGTCCAGGACCATGATGAGTACCGCGGCCACAACCACCACGACAGCCACCACGACGGTGTTGTTGATGATCTGCTTTTTCGAGGGCCATACGACCTTCTTCATCTCGCTCACGGTATCGCGGAAAAACTTGCCGATGCGTCCGAAGAAGCGCTTCACGCCAGCGAAAAAGCCTTTGGACTTTTTCTCGGTTTTGTCAGCCATGTTGCATGTCCGCCTTTCTTACTTCGTCTCGCGGTGAACGGTATGCTTTTTGCAGAAGCGGCAATACTTCTTCATCTCGAGCCTGTCGGGACTGTTCTTCTTGTTCTTCTTGGTGTTGTAGTTGCGCTGTTTGCACTCCGTGCAGGCAAGGGTGATCTTCACTCTCATTTTTCGGCACCTCCATCAAATAGCCTCCCTCTTGCCGCAGGCGGCGCATCGAAAAATGCGCACAAAAAAATAGACCTGCAAAAGAGGTACAATCATCATAGCACAGCACACAGTCCCGCGTCAAGGGATTTTTTCGCCTGCGGGGCCGTTTCCCGGGCTTTTTCCGCCGCGCGTCAAAATTTGCCGCGCCGTCTTTCAAAATCAACCATTGTATGGTATTATAAAGGCTACGATTGCAGCATACAAGTGATACCATGCGGGCAGCACGGCAAAACAGCCGTGCTGCCGCGCAGCGGTCCGTCCCGAAAGCCTTTCTCCGGGCGGCCTGAAAGCAGGGCGTTTTGTGCACGCGGGTTTTCAGGGCGCCTGCCCCAGGGCTTTATTCCACGGCGGCCCGAGGAAAGGTGTGGAGTGTTTTGAAGAAATTGAAAGTCGCCGTACTGTTCGGCGGCGCGTCCAGCGAGCACGAGGTGTCGCGCATGAGCGCGACCAGCGTGCTGAACAATCTGGACGCGGAAAAATACGACGTGCTGCCCGTGGGCATCACGAAAGACGGGCGCTGGTATTTGTACTCCGGCCCTGTGGAAGGCCTTTGCAGCGGCGCCTGGGAGCGCCACTCCGGCAATGTGCCCGCAGCCATCTGCCCGGGCAGCGGGCTGGCGGGGCTTGTGGCGTTTGAAAACGGCGTCTGCCGCAGCCTGCCCGTGGACGTGGTGTTTCCCGTGCTGCACGGCAAAAACGGCGAGGACGGCACGATACAGGGCCTGCTGGAGCTGGCCGGCCTGCCCTATGTGGGCTGCGGCGTGCTGGGCAGCGCGGTGTGCATGGATAAGATCATTGCCAACCGTGTGATGGATGCAACGGGCATTCCCCGCTGTGAATGGGACTGCATGGAGCGCTGGCAGCGGCCAGAGCTGGCGGTCATTGCCCGGCGCGCGGCGGAAAAACTGGGCTGGCCCATTTTCGTCAAGCCCGCCAACGCGGGCTCCAGCGTGGGCATCTCCAAGGCGCGGGACATGGCGGAGCTGGAGGCGGCCGTGGACCTCGCCCTGCAGCACGATTCCCGCGTGGTGTTCGAGCGGTTCGTACAGGGGCAGGAAGTAGAATGCGCGGTGCGCGGCAACGACGAAGTCTCCGGCACCCATCCCGGCGAAATTTTGGCCAGCGCCGAATTTTACACCTACGATGACAAATATATCTCCGGCACCAGCCGGGTGGCCATCCCGGCGCAGCTTGCGCCGGAAAAGCTGGACGAGGTGCGGGACCTGGCCGTCCGCGCCTACCGGGCGCTGTGCTGCAAGGGCTTGGCCCGCGTGGACTTTTTTGTGGAGCACGGCACACAGCGCGTGCTGCTCAACGAGGTCAACACCTTGCCGGGCTTTACCAGCATCAGCATGTATCCCAAGCTGATGCTGGCGGCGGGCGAGACGTATCCCGGCCTGCTGGACAGCCTGATCACGCTGGCGCTGGAAAGGGCGGGCGGCGTCCATGACTGAGCGAAACGCGCCGGGGCGCGGCGCTCCCATCGGCGTGTTCGATTCCGGCCTGGGCGGGCTGACGGCCGTGCGCGAGCTGCGGCGCATCCTGCCCGGCGAGGACATCGTCTATTTCGGCGATACGGGCCGGGTGCCCTACGGCACCCGCGGCGTAGATGTCATTGTACGGTACGCAAAGCAGGACATCGCATTCCTTCTGGAACAAAACGTGAAATATGTGATGGCCGCCTGCGGCACCGTGAGCAGCACGCTGTCCGAGGCTTACACACGCACGCTGCCCGTGCCTTATACGGGCGTGGTGCAGAGCGCGGCGGCCGCCGCCGTACGCGCCACCAGAACAGGGCTCATCGGCGTCATCGGCACGCCCGCCACCGTTAAGAGCGGCAGCTACAACGCGGCCATCGCCGCGCTGATGCCCGGCGCGCGCATCGTAGCCACCGCATGCCCGCTGTTCGTGCCGCTGGTGGAAAACGGGTATTTCGGCGCAGACAACGCCGTGACGCGCCTTGTGGCACGGGATTACCTGAAGGACATAAGGGCCGCGGGCGTGGATACGCTGATCCTGGGCTGCACGCACTACCCGCTCATCGCGCCCATCATCGCGGATCTGATGGGCCCCGAAGTGGCGCTCATCGACCCCGGGCGGGAAACCGCGCTGGCCGCACGGGACGCGCTGGCCTCCGCCGGGCTGCTGCGGGAGGGCCGCGCGGGCACGGCACGCTATTATGTAAGCGACACCACCGAGAGCTTCGCCCAGCTTTCGGACTGGTTTTTGGGCGAATACGCGGGCGGGCCCGTGACGCGCATCAGCGTGGACGGTTATCCCGTGGAGCAAGGCGCCTCAACGTAAAAAGGAAAAGGATGACCCTGTATGAAGGAAGATTATCTCATCACCATCCACGGCACCATGGAGCAGGACGGCGAAAGCGACAGCGTGAAGCTGATGACGCGGGGCAGCTTTGTCAAGCGCAACGGCAGCTTCTTCATCAGCTACAAAGAAACCGAGGCCACAGGCTATGCAGGCTGTGTGACCACCGTAAAGGTGGAGGATTCACACAAGGTGAGCATGCTGCGCTTCGGCCCGGCGCCCAGCCAGCTCGTCATAGAAAAGGGCCGGCGGCATGTGTGCCATTACGAGACGGGCCACGGTTCGCTGAGCCTGGGCGTGGCCGCGGACGAGATCCACAGCCGCCTTTCCGACGAGGGCGGCACCGTCCGCTTCAGCTATCTGCTGGACATGGACACCGCCGCCGTGAGCCGCAACATTGTAAAGATCACCGTCAAGCCCGCCAACTGACGGGGCGCGCCGGTATAACAGGAATTCAAAGGGACAGGAGTTTTGAAAAAATGCAGGATTTTAAACATTTCGACCCGAAACAGGCCGCTATGGACGAGGCCCGCGGGCTGCTGGAGGCCGCTGCCCGCGCCGCTATGGCGGACGGCAGCCTGCCGGAAAAGGAGCTGCCCGCCTTTGTGGTGGAGGTGCCAAACGACGTGAAGAACGGAGACCTGGCTTCCAACTTCGCCATGGCGGGCGCGCGCGTATTCGGTATGCCCCCGCGTAAAATCGCCGAGGCCGTGGCCGCTGCGATGCCCGCTTTGGAGGAAACGCATTTCAGCCGCGTGGAGATCGCGGGCCCCGGCTTCATCAACCTGTTCCTTGCCCCGGGCTGGTTTGCCGACGTAGTTTTAGCCGCCAACGCAGCCGGCGCGGACTACGGCCGCACAAGCTACGGCAAAGGTGAAAAGGTGAATGTGGAGTTCGTTTCGGCCAACCCTACGGGTCCGATGCATCTGGGCAACGCCCGCGGCGGCGCTTTGGGCGACTGCCTCGCCGCCGCCATGGACTGGGCGGGCTATGACGTCACACGGGAGTTTCTCATCAACGACGCGGGCAACCAGATCCTCAAGTTCGGCAAGAGCCTTGCCGTCCGCTACCTTCAGATCTTCAGGGGCGAGGACGCCGTATCTTTCCCCGAGGACTGCTATCAGGGTGCGGATATCCGTGTGCTGGCACAGAAATTTGCAGACGTGCACGGGAACGTCTATATGGAAAAGCCTTTTGAGGAACTGCAGAAGGATATCGCGGCTTTTGCGCTGCCGTTGAACGTGCAGGGGCTTAAGGACGACATGGCCAAATACCGCGTGCATTACGACGTCTGGTTCAGCGAGACCACGCTGCACGAATCCGGCGCCATCCGGGAAATGCTGGACAAATTGGCCGAACGCGGCGCCACCTACGAAAAAGACGGCGCCATCTGGTACCGTTCCATGCAGTACGCCGAGAAATACGGCGGCAACAAGGTGACGCGCAAGGGCCTGGACGGCGAAGTGACGGACGAGGATAAGGACGAAGTCCTGGTGCGCGCCAACGGCGTGCCCACCTATTTTGCGGCGGATATCGCTTACCACTACAACAAATTCGCGGTGCGGGGCTTCTCCCGCGCCATCGACGTATGGGGCGCAGACCATCACGGCCACGTGGCCCGAATGAAAGGCGCCATGGACGCCATCGGCCTGGACGGCGAAAAGCTGGACATCGTGCTGATGCAGTTCGTGCGTTTGATGCAGGACGGCCAGCCGGTGCGCATGAGCAAGCGCACCGGAAAAGCCATCGGGCTGGCGGAGCTTCTGGACGAGGTCCCCATCGACTCCGCCCGCTTCCAGTTCAACCTGCGGGAGCCGGGCAGCGTAATGGACTTTGATATGGACCTGGCCGTGGCGCAGGACAGCGAAAATCCGGTGTATTATGTGCAGTACGCCCATGCCCGCATCTGCAGCATCCTGAAAAAGCTGGCCGAAGACGGCATCGTGTTCGAGGGCGCGGACAAGGCGGATCTGACGCTGCTGACAGAGCCCGCGGAAAAGGAACTGATCCGTCATATCGCAGACTTTCCCGGCGAAATCATTTCCGCGGCCAAAAGCTATGACCCGGCGCGCATCACGCGCTACGTCACTGAGCTGGCCAACCGCTACCACAAATTCTACAATTCCTGCCGCGTAAAGGACGCCGAGCACTGCGTTTGCCAGGCGCGCATTGCACTGTGCACCGCTACGAAAAACGTCATCTCCAACGCGCTTACCCTGCTGAAGATCACCGTGCCCGAAAGCATGTGACACAAAAACGCCGGGCCGGTTTGAAAACCGCGCCCGGCGTTTTTCGTTTTCATGCAAAAAACACGGCCCGAGGGCCGGGAAGGAGGCGGCTATGGCTGCCGCTGTGCTGACGCTGCTTTCCCTCATCTATCTGGGCGGGCTGGCCGCGCTGCTCTGCGTGGCGTATTCCCGCCATCATTTCAACCGCTATACGGCGGTAAAGGCCGCCGTAAGCTGCGGGTTCCTTGTCATAGCCGCCACGGCGTACCTGCTGGGCGGACACACGGCAGATGCGTATTTCCGGGGGCTTCTGCCCTGCTTTGTGCTGTGCCTGGCCGGAGACGTGCTGCTGGGGCTGGCCAATAACCACGCGGGCTTTTTCGGCCGCTGGTTCCTGCTGGGAGTGGGCGCTTTCACACTGGCCCACGCAGGGTTCTGCGTGCTGTTCACGCTGGCCATGCCGGGCGGACCGCGCTTCACACTGTGGGACGCCGCCGCTCCGCTGGCCGCGTTGGCCGTGACGGCTGCCTGCGCGCGGCACAAACGCTTCAAGCTGCGGCGCATGCACATGGAGCTGCCCGCTCTGGCGTACTCGCTCTGCGTAGGGCTGATGTGCGCCCGCGGCACAGCGTTCGGCTTTGCCTGCGGCGGACGGCGCGGCGCGCTGGCTGCCGTGGGGGCCGCGCTGTTCCTCATTTCGGACGCGGTGCTGCTGTTCGTTTATTTTTATGTCAGGCCGCGCAAAGCGCTGCGTGCGGTGAATCTGGCTGCCTATTATCTGGGCATGCTGTGCCTGGCGCTCTCGGTATGAGTGCTGCGGAAAATCATCAAAGGAGCTTTTACAATGCCGAACCGACCCATCTGCGCGGAGGACGCGCTGCTCTCCGAAACACCGATGCCGCCCGAACAGATCCTGCGCTATCTTGACCGCATCGGCCTGCGGGACGCCGTCCCTCCTCCTCCCACGCTGGAAACGCTGCGCCGCCTGCAGTCCGCACATCTGCTGTATGTGCCCTATGAAAACCTGGACCTCCTGCGCGGCGCGATCACCTCTCTGGAACACGGAGCATTGTTTGAAAAAATCGTGGAAAAGCGCCGCGGCGGCCTCTGCTTCGAGCTGAACGGCCTGTTCTGCTGGCTGCTGTGTTCGCTGGGATACCAGGTCACCAGCTATGCGGGCCGTTTCATCTATCCTTCGGAGGCCGGCATCCAGATGCGCCGCCACCGTGTGCTCGTCGTAACGCTGGAGGGGAAGCGGTATCTCACCGAAACAGGCATGAACAGCGAAGGCCCCCGCGCGCCGCTTGTGCTGGCCGAGAGCGAAGCGCAATGGGACGGCGTGACGGAATACCGCTTTTCCCGCGACGCCTTTTGGGGCTGGGTCCTGTGGAAACGGTCGCCGGGCGGAGCCTGGCGCCGGCTGTATGGCTTTACCGAGGAACCGCAGCTCGACATCGACTTTATTATGCCCAGCCTTTTTTGCGACGTGCATCCGATGTCGCCTTTCAACAAAACGGTGCGGGCCTCTATTTTTTTACCGGATGCTCATTTGTCACTGCGCGACAGCAAGCTGACATGGTATCGTAAGGGCGCAGTGGCCCGTTCCCGCTCCGTTGCGCCAGGCGCAGAAACCGCGCAGGTGCTGTGGGACGTTTTTGGGCTGCGCGCGCCGGAGGACGCGGCGCTTTAAGCCTTCCGGGCCAAAAAAGAAGCAGACGGCTCTGTGCCGTCTGCTTCTTTTTCTTTTCTTCTGTTTATAGCTTCAGTCCGGCATAGCTCTCCCGCAGCGTCTCGCAGGAAGCGCTGAACCGTGCCTGCTCCTCCTCGGAGAGGTTCAGCTCCAGCACACGCTGGATGCCACTGCGGTTCACAATGCAGGGTACGCCCACAAATACGTCTTTCTGGCCGTATTCGCCCCGCAGCATGGCGGATACCGTCAGTACGCTGCTTTCGTTGCCGAACACCGCCCGCGTGATGCGTGTAAGCGCCATGCCGATGCCGTAATAGGTGGCGCGCTTGGCTTCGATGATCTTGTAGGCGGCCGTGCGCACTTCTTCAGCGATCTTATCCAGTTCCTCGCTGCAATAGCGCCCGCCGGACTGGCGGCACAGCTCCAGCACAGGCTTTGTGGCCAGCATGGCCTGGCTCCAGGGAACAAATTCCGAATCGCCGTGTTCACCCATCACATAGGCGTGCATGTTGCGCGGGTCCACATGAAAATAATCGCCCAACAGATAGCGCAGACGCGCGGTGTCCAGCGCCGTTCCTGTGCCCAGCACGCGCCTTGGATTGAAGCCCGACAGCGCGCAGGTAATGCGTGTCATGATGTCCACCGGGTTTGTAGCTACAAGGAACAGCCCGTTGAAGCCGCTCTCCGTCACCGGGTCAATGATGCTTTTGAAGACGGCGGCATTGCGCTGCAAAAGGTCCAGCCGCGTTTCGCCGGGCTTTTGCGCCACACCTGCGCAGATGCACACAATGTCCGCATCGCCGCAATCGTCGTAGCTCCCCGCAAAGATCTTCATATTACTGCCGGAAAAGGCCAGCCCGTGGTTCATATCCATGGCCTCCCCCTCTGCGCGCTTTTTGTCCACGTCGATGAGCACCAGCTCGTCGCATACGTTCTGGTTCAGCATAGCGTAGGCATAGCTCATGCCCACCATGCCGCAGCCTACCAGAGCAACCTTGCGTTTGTCTGTCTTCATTTCGCTCTCCCCTTTTCCATGTTCTGTATTAGTATGCGGCGGACCGCGCCCGCTTACTCCGCCAACGCCTGCAGCTGCACGGCCTTTTGCCGCAGCGGGGCCGCATCCGCCGCCAAAAACAGCTCCCTTGCATGCAGCGCCTCCACGCCGGCGGCAAAGCTGTGTGCCAGCGACGCGGCTTTTGCGGCATCCACCGGTCTCGCACGGCCCAGGAACATTCGTGCGTTGCCGCCGTATACCTGCTCCAGCGCCTCGGATGGAAGGCCCAATCCGCGCATGGGCGTGGGTGCGATGCGGAACAGATATCTGCCGTCCGGCAGCAGCGTATAGGGTTCATTCTCCGGCGTTTCCAGAAACGTGCGGATCACGTCCACCCGCGCGGCGCTCTCGCTGCTGTCCAGCGGCCGGGGCGGCTGCGCGATGGAGGCACGGGAGCCGATATCGCTGCCATAGAGGATGCGCGTGCCGAATTCTTCAAAAAATGCCCGTGCAGCAGGAATATCTCCGGCAAGGTTCGTGTACAGCTCGATACCGGGCGTCAGGTCTACCCGCACCTCCGGGTAACGCCGCAGCAGCGCCGAAAGCCGCGGCAGCTGCGCCGAAAAGAAAAACAGGTGCGCCAGCTGGAGCCTCAGGCCCGGGTGGCATGCCAGCACCGCAAACACCTGACGGTACTGCTCCTCATTGTTGATGGTTTCCGGGCCGTAGAACCAGCCCTCGCTTTTCGCATAGGGATTGATGCGGGAGGCGTCCCAAAACTCCTCCGGGTCGTTCACATGCCACAGAATGGGCACGCGCTGTTCCTCTGCCCAGCGCCAGAACGGTTCCCATGCCGGAGTATCGAAATCCGGAATGGGAAAATTGCGCCGGATATCGGGCTTCCCTCCAGCAGCTTGATGCCGTCGCAGCCTGCGGCCAGCAGCGCCCCGGCCTGCGCGACCAGATCTTCGCCCAGCGCCGCCGCATCTCCCTCGTGGAGAAACCAGGCGCTGCGTTCCAACCCTCCCATCACATAGACAGTTCCCTCCGGATGCACTGCTTTGTAATAAAGCGCATCCGGCACGGTGGAGCATACGCCCATCTGCGGAATACACGCCAGCGTACAGGCCCCGACGCCGTGGCGCTCCCGCACCGCATCAAAGGCCGGACCATGAGTATCAGAATAGTGCATATGCGCATCGAACAGCTGCAATGGTATCCCTCCCGGTAAGTCAAATATCTCCGCCGCGAAGCGGCCCCAACAAAACCGCGCCTGCTGCGGTTTTGCATGGTTCAATGTTCTCAAAGCCCTGTGCGTTAGCACACAAGCGTGTGCCTTGCACACGCGCAGCCGCGCAAGCGGCGGCTTTGAGGTTATTATACCATATTTCCAAGTTCGCACTTCGCATAACACTCGTATTCACTAAGAAATATGATATCTATGCCGCCAAGCGCATACTTCACCGGCGGCTCGTATTTGCTAAGCGGACATATTATACCACACTTCCCGCTCTGCTGCACCGCCTGCACCAAAAGCACAGGCGCCGGCCCCGGCTGAAAACCCGCGCGCCGGTTCCAGAACGGTCTTGACTTTCCCAGAGTTTATGCTATATTAGTATTTAGTAATACTAGGTATAAAACCAGGACGGAGGGGAGCGGATGGAATCGCGCTTTGAACGACAGTTGAAAAAGGGCGCGCTGGAGATGCTGGTACTGGGGCTGGTGTGTGCGGGACCTACTTACGGCTACGAGCTGCTGGACAGCATGGCCCGGCGCAGCAACGGGCTTTTTGCGCTGAAGGAAGGCACGTTGTATCCCATTTTGTACCGGCTGGAAGACGATGGGCTTATCGAAGCGCAATGGCGTACCAGCGGGGGCCGCACCGCACCGAAAAAATACTACACGGCCACGCCGGAGGGTCATGCGGCTTATGCCGTACAACGCAAAGCATGGCGCGCCTTCGCGGACTGCGTGGACGGATTTGACAGGGAGGAGCAGTTATGACGGAACAGGAGAAAAAGATCAAGCGCTATGTCAATGCCATCGAGCGGGAGCTGCGCCTGCCTCTGAAAGCAAAAGCGCGCATCAACGGGGACATCGGCACCGATATCCACGCCCGGCTGGAAAAAGGACAAAGCATCGATGAGATCATCGCGGAGATGGGCACGCCGCAGGAGGTTGCCGCGGGCTTTAACGAGGAAATGCAGGATCAGCTTCTTCCCAAAGGCAGCCCCTGGCGCTGGGTGTTCCTCATTGCGGCGATACTGGCGGGCGGAGCAGCACTGCTTTCCATTCTTCCCTTTCTGCTTTTTTATTTTCAAAGCTCCGGCATGGGCGTTATCGGCGGTGCAGACGGGCCGACGGCCATTTTTATAACAGGCGCTGCAAATTTTCTCGCCCCGATGCTCACACCGCTGTGGCTCGCCGTTCCCTTCATTCTGGGATGCTGCGCCGCCTGCGTGCTGCTGCGCTGGGGGCAAAACGGGCCGCGTGCAAAGCATACGCTTGCTTTGATGCTTTCCGCCGCCGCTTTGCTGTGCTGGCTCCTGTTGGGCATATTGTCATTGTGGCAGGTTTCCTCCGCAGCGGGCGCCGCTGTATTGTCCTGGAAAACGCTGCTGTTCCAGCTGTTCAACCTGATGCTGCTTCCGAGTTTCTGGCTTCCCGTGGTAACGCTGTGCATTGCAGCGCGCCGCCGGAAAACCGCGTCCCCGAGGCAATAACGTCAAACGAAGATACGGAAAACCCGTCCCCGGCCGGGGACGGGTTTCTATATTTTTCGGCTCTGCGCCGTCCGCAAGCCTATTTGCGTCTGTCCTGAAAGGAATCGCTCCCCACAATGAGGCAGCAATAAACAACGAACGTAACGGCCAGTGCGCCAATCAGCAAAAACCATCCCATCCGCGAGCCTCCCTTTTGTATTTACTTCATTGTTATCACTTTATTATAGCACTCGTGTATGACAAAAAACTGTATATCCCACCGTTCCTGCGGAACGGGTTCCGTGGACACGGCTGCACGCTGAAGTGTCTTTCCAGTGCAAAATATCGTTGAAAAACAAAAACGGCATCCCAACCGGGATACCGTTCCTGTGGTGCGCTGCAAGGGATTTTGCAGCCGCTTGCGCGTCTGCCGGCCTTGCGGCGTAGCCGCTGCGGCCCCTCACCCTAAAAACGTGCCACCGGCACGTTTTCTTCACGGGCTCGTCCCTTTCGGGTTCGAATCCCTTGCAGCACATAAGAACGACTTTTTCCCAAAAAACAAAAACGGCATCCCAACCGGGATACCGTTCCTGTGGTGCGCTGCAAGGGATTCGAACCCTTTTTCTTTGGCTTTGTATCAACAAAAATCAGCGCTACTGTGCCAGCACTGTGACACCTAAAAATCAGTGTTATTTAAGGCTGCTGCGGCTTCCATACGTTTCTTATCCCGAAGTTCGGCGTATATGTCCATCGTTGTGGAAAGTTGAGCATGCCCCAGCAAGCCTTGCGCTGTTTTCTCTGGAATCCCCGCCTCAAAGCACAGTGTGGCAAACGCATGCCGAAGCTGATGTGGGCCGCATGATATTTTCGCTTCTTTGCGGAACCGGCGTAGCAAACAGGTGTATTTCTGCTTTGTCATAGGTTTACTCCCGCCCAGCACAAAATCCTCTGGCGCACCTCTGTGCGGCTCCATGACAGCCTGTAATTTGTCCAAGTAAATAACGTCCCTGATGCCAGCTTCCGTCTTCGGTGGCTTAAACTCGCCCTGATTTTTACCCGCCCAATAGAGCGAACGCCAAACATGAATGACACCTGCTTCTTCATCTACGTCCTTCCATTGCAGTGCCAGCGCCTCTCCCAGACGCAGTCCGGTGTACAATATGAAATAAAACGGTCTGCCGTCAGGTGTATCCGCACGAGCCTGTATTGCAGCGATTTCTTCATCTGTGGGCATTGTTCGCTTGCTTTTAGATAACCCATCCGGGATATGAACCAGTGTCGCAGGATTAGCCAAGAGATTATAATGCTCGCATGCCCACGCAAAGACCTCCGTAATGACGATAAGATGGTTTGCCACGGTCTTTCGGGCATATCCCCTGTTCCCTAACCAGTCCAGCCATGCACGCACCTGCGTAGTGGTAATATCCTTTATGGGCGTATTACCAAAGCGATCTACCGCCCGACGCTTCGCCACACGATATCCGTTCACAGTGTTGGGAGACAGCCGCGATTCCTTATACGCCCACCACTCGTCTGCCATTTCCTCAAAACTGGGGCCACTTTCAGCTTTTTGCTGGTAAGCCACCATCTTCTGTACTATTTCCCTCTCCGTCTTTCCCCGAAAAGCGACGCGCTTGCCGTTGATGGTAACTTTCTTCTCGTACAGGCCGTCCGGTCTCTGATAGATTTTCTTCTTCGCCAACTAAAAAACCTCCTTGTGATGCACTTTACAAAGCCCACCCAAAGAGGGTATAATAACCGTGTCGGGCGGCTATATCCTCTTTAGGTAAGCTGTTCTATATAAACGCTTCGGTGTTGGTAGCACCGGGGCGTTTTTTTATTGCATCATTTCTATAATTTTATCTCTATCCCAGAGTAAAACATGTATACGTTTGGCTGTTTCTTTTGCCGCTGTCGTAAAATAGCGATTAGTCATTACCACAGCTACCATCCTTCCATAATACGAAGCTCCAGAGTGAGCCTCTTGCACAGCATGATTTCCTATATTATCTGAATAGCATTTGCACTGAATAGCATATGTGATATCATCTTTTTCCGCTAAAACATCAATACCGTAGTCACCACTTGCTTGCGTTACCTCTACATCTTCGAACCCGTTTTTTCTTAATAAATCAGCACAGAAATATTCAAATTGATGGCCTTCCATAGCATCAAAACTAAGCTCCACAGTATCCAAATGCTCGGCTGATGCGTATTGCGCCAAATCATGAGTTCGCTCCGAACAAAGCGCATAAGCCTTTTCTATATATTTACACGCAAAAACTAATGTCTCTATATCAAAACGATCTTTATATTTCTTTAAATCTTCAGCAAACCCATTGCACACCGCAATAACCATATTACCATCATTTTTGTATTTTTCATTTGCCTCTGTTACTATGCGGTCATATTCGCGTTCAATAGCATCTCGCATATGCTTTTGCATCTCGTTTTTTAAGCAAAAAATATCTGCCGACGGGGATTTTTCAAACTTTATTTTCTTCTCACAAGCCGCTAATTCTTCCAAACTACTTAACGCAGAATCGAAATTTTCGATAAAATGTTCGAAATATACTGCCTTATTTGCAAGGCTTACTGATACCTTCGCCTCTGCAATTAGTTTTTCAGCTTTGCGCGTTATAGAAAGCTTTTTCCCTATGCTCACCAAAAACGCAATCCCACCTAAAATGCTGATTGCTATACAAGCTGAAACTACGGAAGCTGGTCCCAGTGGCAACGGATTTTCATCTGTTAAAATTATAAATACAAATAATACCCAAGTAAGTACAAAAAGTAATAAATATGGAACATATTTTTTTGCCACAAACTTAACATTTAATTTTCGTTCTTCAAATTGCCGTTTTGACAACAAATTTTCTGTTTTTTGTACGTTATCAATAAGGACTTTTCTCGGATTGTCCTCTTCATAAGGCCCTATAACCCCTTCTGCTTCCATAATATCAATAATACGCGCTGCCCGAAAATAACGTACATGGCAACGCCGTTGTATAAGTGAAGTAGAAGCTTGTCCCTCTCTTTTTACTATCTCTACAGCAAAGTCATATAATGGGTCTTTCTCCTCAGCCTGTGCAGCGTTCAAATACGATGCATCAACTGTTCCACACAGAGGACAATATACTCCTTTGAACTCGTTTCCACAATTCGCGCATTTCACCAAACCATCTCCTGCATTGATACTTTACCAAATCATATGTTAGTCTATATGTTCTCCGCCTCCGCTATCGGCAAATCATTATAAAAATCTCCGCGCCGAATGTGTACCATCTCATGTTCATACGCTTTACGTTGAGCGCTGAAATCGAGCCTTGCATTCAAATAGACATTGTAGTTTCCATCTTCATCAAGAAGCGTGGTCGCATTCATCCCATAGGGCAACTCCTTTACCCAGACAAAAACGCTATTCGTCATCATCTCCACCTCGCAAGGCCTTAATTACTTTAATATACTGCCGCACCTGTTCAGGTGTGGCTTTTTTTGTTATCGAAAACATAGCGCGCAATTCAGGATTACGGCGCACATCTTCCAACATTTCATTGAGTTCGTCATCATCTTCGTATGCAGCGGGAGCCTCTTCATTTCCCAAAAGATAGTCTACGGATACGCCAAAGTAATCGGACAGAATAGCGAGGGTCTTTTTTCTAGGAGTTTTTCCCGCAAGCCAATTTGCAACAGTTGTCGGGTGTATATCTAAATCTTTTGCGAGCTGGTAGTTCGTCAGTGCGCGTGAATCCATTAGTTTGGATAACTGTTGTGCAAAATTCATAAAAAACCGCCCTCTATTTTTAATCTAATTTAGTCTAATATTTATTGACAAGTAGAAGAAATTAGATTATACTAGAGCATGTGATAAGACAAAAGCAGATCTTAAGATGCCCTCAGGCATAGGGCAATGTCCACTTTTGTTGCTCTAATAATCTACATTATTAGACTATCATTATAATCTAGTATTGTCAATAGAAAGGGGGTGTATTTTTTGTCTTTTTCTGAAAATTTGGTGAAATTGCAAAAGGAGCGCGGCATTACTAATTACAGATTGTCTAAAGAAGTAGGCGTGCACTGTACTACCGTACAAAACTGGAGAGATGGAAAACGTCCACTTCTCGAACATGCTCATGCGGTTGCCACCTACTTCGGTAAAACCGTAGACGAGATGATGAAGTAGGCCGCTGCGCTCGATGAGCTAATCGCAGAGAAGTCTGCACAATCAGAGTAGCAGGAAATATGTACCATAAAGCGGACAGAAAGGAGATTGTCATGTCATACTATTGCAAAAAGTGTGGTGCCGTCGTAGTGGGAAAATTTTGCTCCTGCTGCGGGCAAGAAGTCAAAACAGCCTTCGAAGAGTTTATTTCCGCAAAGAACAGGCAAAGAAGAGCATTTCGACACTGGGCGGAACAAAAAGATTTTAACCGGTATGGATGTATTCCGCTTCAGGTCGCAAGCCTTGCCGAAAACATTGCGGAAAAACGGAACTTCCCTCGCATTACGCCGGAAGATTTTGAACGCATCGGAGAAGGCCGTTATTGGCGCTCTCTGGTTTCTTTCAATGATGAAATGCGAGAAATCTACTTCAAGTTAATGGAGACAATATTTCTGGGTTATTTAAGGACAGAGATGCTTTAAAACGAACAGAAAGGAGGCGACACAATGGCCCGTGAATCCCCAGGGTACCGTGACCAGCTTGAGAGCATCATCACGGCGTTTCCCAAAGGCGAAAGACTGACAGTGGCGGACGTTGCGCATTATACAGGCTGGTCTCGCCGCGTCGTATCAAGGATTTTCCCTTTTAAAGAGCTTGATGGAATTAAGTTTATTACGCGCACCACACTTGCACGATTACTTTCATAGGAGGAACCACGCATGGAAATTGAAATCAAAGTGAGCATCACGCCCCAGCAGTACATACGGCTGGACAACATGGCCCGCAGGATGCGCCGCCCGATGGACAAGGCGCTCGGCTGGATGGTGACGCACCACATGGACAGCATCCTCGAAAACACGCACATCTCAGCGCCGGCAGGGCCGAAGCCAATCGACTGGGGTGCGATCGAATGACGGGCCTTGCATGCATCTGCTTCGGGTTCGTACTCGGAGCAGCTTTCACAGCGGTCTGCCTTCTGGCGGACAAAAAGAAAGCGCCTGCCCGATCTTGCACATCGGACAAGCGCAACCCCAAAGGGTAGCCCACAAGCTACCCTCATTTTAACCGAAAGTGAGGAAAAAAGCAAATGAAATGTTTACTTATCCGGCCCGGGCAGCAGCCTGAAGAAGCGGTCATTTCTGACGATTTGCAATCCATCCAGCGTTTTCTTGGCGGCCCGGTCGAGGCAATTCCTTTCTCTCTGGATTGGGCGGCAATCCTCAGCAATGCGAACGGGCCTTTTCACGAGGATGCCGAACCGAACCGCATTCATAAAGGCAAAATGATTTACGGCCCGTTTCTCGTCGTGGGTGCTGCACGCACCCGATACAAGAGCCTGAATGCCGAGCAGATGGAGCGGTATAAGGATATGTTTAGACTGGATGGTGACGGTGAATGAACCGATACCTCTGCAAGTGCGGCCGGGCGGTAAATAAAAGCACAAATGCCGACAACACGGGGAACCGGGAGACAGAGGGCTGCGAGGGCTGCCCGTATCTGATGCCCTGGGGACCGACCGAATGGGACCATACACGGCATGCAATGGTTACGGACGTAAAAGGGTATGAATGCCGCATGTCGCCAACTTTGGAATACCGTACGGAATTACGCGGCCATCTTGACGATAAAACGACCATCCGAATCACAAGCCTGGACTTTGATTTTCTGGAGCGTGTGAGCGATTGGGTAAAAGAGCATTATCCAAATGGCGAGCTTTCCGGCGGCTTCTCCCGGGACCGCATCCGGCCGGCGGAACATGTAGACGAAGGTCGGTATCGGTATACGCTTGCCTGCTCGCAAAACAAAAAGGGAATTGCTGCGAAGCGTGCCCTATGGGCTGAATTTTTCGATGAAACCTTTCACCGGAAAGACATGGACGCCGATGCAGAAAAGCAAAAAATCCTGCGCGATATTGAGCAGGGAAAGGCAGCGGCACACAAAGACGCTGCCGCGACGGATAAGGAGACAAAAACTATGCTGATATACAGAGACCCAGCCACGGGCTGGCTGTACCGGGTAAGCCCGCAGCCGGAAAACGGCATTTATGCGATGCAGTATCGAGATCCGGCGAACAGCGTCGTATGGAAACCCGACATCACATGGAATACCAACGCCGTTTACCGTGACCGTGAGCACTTGCAGGAGGGCTTAGAGGCCCGTGCGAAACGCGACGGCTGGGAGCTGGTATCCAGTTCAGCGAGCAGTGAGCCGCCGGAGGTTGTGGACAAGGGAGAAGAGTATTCACCTTGTGACACATGTCGCTGCCCGGATTGTATTGACCGCTCATGCCCACAGGCTGGATGTGATAAGACGGACGGAGGCTTCGGGTGCTTTGCACCATACGAAGAGTGTCCGGCGCCGGCAGAAGAGACGTGTCCGGACGAAAGGCTGGTAAAAGACAAAACAAGCAGCTGCCCCTACTTTTCAGGCGTTACCTCGCACCTGATCGGCAGCAGGCGGATTGAAAATGTAAATTGCAAACAGCAAGACCATCCTCTTAGTATCGCCTGCTATACCTTCGGATGTAAAGACGCAGTGGAAGAATGCCGCATTTACTGGCTGGGACAAATTGATGAAAAACTGGGTCACAGAGTTCCCGAACATCTCTTTAAAGATGGCAGTGCCAACGACCTGAGGGCCTACTTGGAGGAGGAAATAGAAAAATGCAAAAATCAATCTGCCCGGAATGGGGATGCTGCTGCGACCACGGCCGGGAATGCTGTGCCGGAGCCGATGGAAACACCGACCACCCCGACGGATGCAAACACCTTGCCGGCCCCCGGCTGCCCTGCGGATGCTGGCAGTGCAACACAAAGCCTGTCCGCTGCTGGGCCTGCCTCTTTGGAAGCGGAGCCGGAGGCCACGCCCTTTGACTACTCCGGACTGGACGCACAGACGGTGGCCACGCTGCACAGCGCAGAAAATATCATACGCAGCGCCCGAAAGGAATACGTCATCAAGGTGGCCGACGCTGTGGGCATGGCCCATGATGAACTTTTAGAAGTCCGAAATTCGGACGTCAAGCTATATGGAAATCGCTACACAGAAGATACCTTTATCGCATGGTGCAAATTCGTCGGAATCAGCAAAAGCACAGCCTATCAGCTTCTGCAGGTCAGCAATCTTCTTGAAAGCAGTACTCCAAACGAGCAGAAAATTTTGAAGCAGGCCAGCCCTTCGCTGCTCTACGCCGCCGCCCGTCCATCCGCAGAGCCAGAGGCCGTTGCAGCGCTCAAAGGCGGCGATATCACCACACACAAGCAGTACAGGGAGCTGGAGGCCCAGCTGAAAGCCGAACGCGAAGCGCGGGAGAAAGCAGAACATGAGGCCGAACTCGACCGCAAGGAACGAGAGGACGCGCATGCCGCTGCGCTGAGGTATAAGGCAGAAGCAGACCGGCGGGCACAGGATCAGAACAGGCTGGAGGGGCTTGTGCAGACTGTCACCCATGAGCGCGACGGCGCCCGTCAGGCTTTGGCAGCCGCCAAGCTGCGGGGCGACAAGCTGAAAGAGGAAAACGATGCACTGCGTGAGCAACCGATCCGGGGCGATTTTGCTGACGCCGACGAAATCGACAGACGCGCCCAGGAAAAGGCCGAAGCGATGACGGCGGAATACCGCGACCAGATCGCCGAGCTGCAGGACCGTGCGGGAACGGGTGACGCAAATGCCTGCTACGACCAGGTAATCCTGGCCAGCCGCGCGCTGGAAAACGCCTGGACCCTCGCAAAATCCGCATACAAGCGTTTGCCGGCAGGCATGCGCGCATATCCGCGCGAAATGCTGCACAATGCCTTTGCCAAATTCGAGGAGGAATTGAAATGCCTGTAAAGATCATCGAGCTGGAAGCTGAAAATATAAAGCGCGTCAAGGCCGTTCAGATCGTACCGGCACTCAACGGCCTGACCATTATCGGCGGCGATAACAACCAGGGAAAAACGAGCGTTCTGGACGCAATCGCCTGGGCGCTGGGCGGAGACAAATACCGCCCGGAGGCGGCGCAGCGCGAAGGCGCCAACACGCCGCCCCGTCTGCATGTCAATCTCTCCAATGGGCTGGTCGTCGAGCGGCGCGGGAAAAACAGTGCGCTGACGGTGTCCGACCCGTCCGGCCGTAAGGGCGGCCAGCAGCTGCTGAACGAGTTCGTGGAACAGCTGGCGCTCGACCTGCCGCGCTTCATGAATATGAACGACCGGGAAAAGGCCGACACGCTTCTGAGGATCATCGGGGTCGGAGACCGTCTTGCGGCATTCGACCGGGAGATCCGCGCGCTGTACGACCGCCGCACCACCATTGGGCAGATCGCAGAACAGAAAAAACATTTTGCTGAGGAGCAGGTGGAATACCACGATGCTCCGGATGAGCCGGTCAGTGTATCCGAGCTGATCCGCAGCCAACAAGAGATACTGGCCCGCAACGGCGAAAATCAGCGCAAGCGTGAACGCGCGGCGCAGCTGGCGCAGCATGTAAAGGATCTGCAGGAGCGTGTGGACAGCCTGGCCGCTCAGCTGCAGCAGGCAAGCGAACAGTGCGCCAATGCGATGAAAGACCTGGAGACTGCTCAAAAATCCGCTGAGGACCTGCAGGACGAAAGCACGGCGGAACTGGAAGCCAGTATCCGAGACGCCGAGGAGATCAACCGGAAAGTCCGCGCCAACCTCGACAAGGCACGCGCTGAAGATGAAGCGCGGAGTTATGCCGACCAGTACAAAGCGCTGACGGATTCCATTGATGCCAAGCGGCAGGAACGCCGCGCCCTTCTGGACGGCGCCGACCTCCCTTTGCCGGGGCTCTCCGTGGACGACGGCACGCTCACTTATCAGGGCAAGCGCTGGGGCGATATGTCGGGTTCTGACCAGCTGCGCGTGGCAACGGCCATCGTGCGCAAGCTCAACCCGGAATGCGGCTTTGTGCTGCTGGACAAGCTGGAGCAAATGGATCTGCGGACGCTGACCGATTTCGGCAGCTGGCTGGCGTCGGAGGGCCTTCAGGCCATCGCAACGCGGGTATCCACCGGCGGCGAGTGCCAGATCATCATAGAGGATGGGCGCGTGCAGGGCGCAGATATTACGCCTGCACCGCAGCCCAGACAATGGACGAAGGGAGCGTTTTAAATGGGCAGCTATACAGTTTCATCCGGCGTCATCCATGCGCCGGTAAAAGTGGTGCTGTACGGGCCGGAAGGCATCGGCAAAAGCACCTTTGCGGCAAAGTTCCCGTCCCCCGTGTTCATCGATACCGAGGGCGGCACGAAGAAGCTCAACGTGAACCGTCTGCCGCAGCCCACCAGCTGGGCAATGCTGATGGACGAGGCCAACGAAGTACGGCTGGGGCATATCCCGTGCGGCACGCTTGTGATCGACACCGCAGACTGGGCCGAGCGTTTGTGCATCCGGGCCGTATGCGACCGTGCCAACGTGAAAGGCATTGAGGATTTCGGTTACGGCAAGGGATACACCTACTTAAAAGAGGAGTTCGGCAAACTTCTGGATCTTCTGGAGGATGTGCTGCACGCCGGGCACAACGTAGTCATGACCGCCCACGCGCAGCTTTCAAAATTTGAGCAGCCCGATGAAATGGGCCAATACGACCGCTGGACTATGAAGACGTCCAAACAGGTGGCTCCGCTGATCCGCGAATGGTGCGACATGCTGCTGTTCGCCAATTACAAGACCATCGTGGTAAAGGACGGCGACGGCAAAAACGCGAAGAACAAAGCACAGGGCGGCCGCCGTGTGATGTATACCACGCACCATCCCTGTTGGGATGCAAAGAACCGGGACGGCCTGGCAGACGAGCTTGCTTTTGATTACGCCGCTATCGCACAGGTCATTCCCGTTCCCGGCGGAGCGTCGCCTGAACCTGCACCGCCCGTTCAGCAATTCGGGACGCCCGTAGAAACGCCCGCACCGTTCGCGGCCACGCCGGCCGCGCCGCCGCCCACAAACAAGCCTGTGGATTCCGCGCATAAGCTGGAAGACCAACTGGCGCAGGCCGGCGTGCCGGACAAGCTGCGCCCGCTGATGGTGTCCATGAACGTGACGCCGGACGAGCTGCAGGCTGTTGTAGGGCAGCGCGGATACTTCCCGGCCGATATGCCGGTAAAGGATTACCCGATGGATTTTGTGGACGGCTGCCTGGTCGCTGCATGGGACCAGGTCGCACAAATGATCGTAAACAACCGTGACGTACCGTTTTAACAGAAAGGACTTGAGCAGATGGAAAACTATGCAAATGATGCCGGCCGTGAATTTGGCTGGGACGATGAAATTCAAAATGACAGCCCGGACCTTGTGCTTTTGCCGGAAGGCGAATATCCCTTCGAGGTCACAAAATTTGAACGGCAGCGGCACCCCGGCAGCGCGAAGCTGCCGCCCTGCGCCATGGCCCTGCTGACCATTCAGGTCGACGGCGGCGAAAAAGGCCGTTCCGTTGTGACGCACCGGCTTTACCTGCATACGCGGACGGAAGGTCTGCTGTGCGCATTCTTTGAAAGCATCGGCCAGCGCAAGCACGGGGAAGCCCTGCGTCCGCGCTGGAACGAAGTGAACGGCAGCCGCGGCCGCTGCCGCGTCGGCATCCACGAATACACCAACAAATACGGCGATAAACGGCAGTCAAACGAGATCACCCGCTTTCTTCCGCCGGAAGAGCCGAAGGCGGCGCAGGGTCAGGGCTGGACCCAGGGGAGCTTCTGATGAGCGCGCTGCAAATGCGGCCCTATCAGCAGGCGGCCCGCGAGGCGATCCATGCCGAGTGGAACGATGGACGGCGCCGCACATTGCTGGTGCTGCCCACCGGCACGGGCAAGACCATCGTATTTGCAGCGGTGACGGAGGACCAGGTGCGCAGCGGGAGCCGCGTCCTGGTCCTCGCGCATCGCGGCGAACTGCTGGAACAGGCCGCGGATAAAATCAAACGGAGCACGGGGTTGGCGTCGGCTGTGGAAAAAGCAGAACAGACCTGTCTGGACAGCTGGTGCCGTGTAGTAGTGGGCAGCGTGCAGAGCCTGCAGCGGCCCGCAAGGCTGGAGCAATTCCCTGCCGACTATTTTGGTACCATCATCATCGACGAGGCACACCACGCGATCACAGACGGATACCAGCGCGTACTGGAGCATTTTCCGGAGGCAAACGTACTAGGCGTGACGGCTACTCCGGACCGCGGAGATATGCGCAACCTGGGCGAGGTGTTCGATTCCCTTGCTTACGAATACAAACTTACGCAGGCGATCCGCGAGGGGTACCTGTGCCCGATCCTGGCCCAAACCATTCCGCTGCAGCTGGACATCAGCCAGGTCGCGCACAGCGGCGGAGATTTCGCAGTGGGCGGGCTCGGCACTGCGCTGGACCCGTATCTGGAGCAAATCGCGGCAGAGATGCAGACGGCATGCGCGGGGCGAAAAACCGTTGTATTCCTGCCGCTTATCAAAACGAGCCGGAAGTTCCGGGACATCCTCAACAGCAAGGGGTTTCGTGCGGCAGAGGTAAACGGGCAGAGCGAGGACCGGACAGAAATTCTGTCCGATTTTTCAAACGGCAAATACAATGTCCTGTGCAACAGCATGCTGCTGACCGAGGGCTGGGATTGTCCCAGTGTAGACTGCATCGTAGTGCTGCGCCCCACCAAAGTGCGCAGCCTGTACAGCCAGATGGTTGGGCGCGGCACGCGCCTGTCTCCGGAGACGGGCAAAAAGGATCTGCTTCTGCTTGATTTTTTGTGGCTCACGGAACGCCATGAGCTGTGCCGCCCCGCGGACATCATCTGCGAAAACCGGGAAGTTTCCCAAAAAATGACGGAGAATCTGGCGCAGGCCGGATGTCCGGAGGATATCGAGCAGGCTGCTGAACAGGCCAGTGCGGATGTTGTCGCCCAGCGGGAGGAAGCCCTGGCAAAGCAGCTCGCGGAAATGCGGCGGCGCAAGAAAAAGCTGGTGGACCCGCTGCAATATGAAATGAGCATCCAGGCCGAAGACCTGACGGGATATGTGCCGTCCTTCGGATGGGAGATGGGACCGCCCAGCGAAAAACAGACCGCGGCGCTGGAAAAGTTCGGCATTTTACCGGACGCTGTTGAAAGCGCAGGCAAAGCCCAAATGCTCCTGGACCGGCTGAACAAAAGACGCGGCGCCGGGCTCACGACCCCGAAACAGATCCGATGTTTGGAGAAGTATGGTTTTCAGCACGTAGGCACCTGGCAATTTTCGGATGCAAAATATATGATCGATCGGATCGCCGCCAATGGATGGCGTGTTCCTCAGGCAATAACCCCAAGCGAATACAAACCCGTGACTGTGTGGTGAATTTATGGAAAATCAAAATGATCTGTTGGCGGCGCTGGAATACGTGCGGGCCGGAAACCTTACCTACGATGAATGGACAGCCGTTGGCATGGGGCTGAAAGAAGCGGGGTTGCCCTGCAGCGTGTGGGACGACTGGAGCGCGCTTGACAGCCAGCGGTACCACAAGGGAGAATGCGCCCGCAAATGGGAGACCTTCAGGGGCGCCAGCGGTGCGCCCATAACGGAAAACAGCATTTTTAAAATGGCCTATGACCGCGGCTGGTCCGGCCCGGTTGGGCATGAACTGAACTGGGACGATGAAATTTCCGCTTCGCATTCAGAAACGATCGTAGACCGCCGCTGGGTGGAAGGCCGTGAACTCCACATCCCGGAACACTGGGACCCCGCCCGTCAGCTGATCGAATACCTGGAAACGCTGTTCGAGCCCACGGAAAATGTGGGTTTTGTCACCGCCAGCTGGATGCGCGATGGGCGGTATCTGCCCACACAAGGGTGCTGGGACCGCACGGCCGGTCAGCTGATCGAAGCCTTGACCCACTGCGGCGGAGACATTGGGGCGGTCGTAGGAGATTATGACCCGGAGGCCGGCGCATGGATACGCTTCAACCCTCTGGATGGTCAGGGTTGCAAAAACGACAACGTGACGGAGTACCGCTACGCTCTGGTGGAAAGCGACGGCCTGGACATCGAGACGCAGAACGCCATCATCCACCAGCTGGAGCTGCCGTGCGCGGCGTTGGTATACAGCGGCAAGAAAAGCCTGCATGCCATCGTGCGCGTGGACGCGCCGGATTATGCCGAGTACCGCCGCCGGGTGGATTACCTCTACTCTGTGTGCCAGAAGAACGGGCTGGTACTGGACCAGGCCTGCCGCAATCCCAGCCGGCTGTCACGCATGCCGGGAGCCATGCGCGGGGAGCAAAAACAATATTTGCTGGAAACCAATTTCGGCAAGGCGAACTGGGGCGAGTGGAAGGATTGGGTGGAATCTGTTACGGATGATCTGCCTGATACGGAGAGCATGGCCGCGGCGTGGGAAAACATGCCGGAGCTGTCCCCGGCTCTGATCGAGGGCGTGCTCCGCCAGGGACACAAGATGCTGCTGGCGGGACCCTCCAAGGCCGGCAAGAGTTTTGCGCTCATTGAACTTTGCATCAGCATTGCGGAGGGTGTGCCATGGTTCGGACGGTTCCGCTGTGCACAGGGAAAAGTGCTGTATATCAATCTGGAGCTGGACCGTGCGAGCTGCTTTCACCGCTTCCGTGACGTATACACCGCAATGGGGCTGAACCCGGAGAATCTGCGCAATATCGACGTGTGGAACCTGCGCGGGGCCAGCGTACCCATGGACAAGCTGGCGCCGAAGCTGATCCGCAGGGCCGCAAAAAGCGGATACATCGCCGTGGTGCTGGACCCGATCTACAAAGTTATCACCGGCGACGAAAATTCGGCCGACCAGATGGCGAAATTCTGCAATCAATTCGATTTGGTGTGCCGTGAGCTTGGGTGTGCGGTGATCTATTGCCACCACCACAGCAAGGGAGCACAGGGCGGGAAACGCAGTATGGACCGTGCGTCCGGCTCCGGCGTGTTCGCGCGAGACCCGGACGCCATGCTGGATATGACGGAGCTGGAGCCCACCGAAGCGATCCGCACACAGATGAAGAACCGTGCAGCCTGCGCTGCGTGCTGCGAACTCCTGGACAAACGCGGCCACGGTGACGCATACGGCCCCGATGATGCATTGAGCAAAACCCAGATGCTGGCCATCTGCAAAGACCGCCTCGGTCAGGCGGACCTGCGTATGCTTGACGCCGAGATCGAACGCGCTGCTGCCCATGCAATGGAAAAAACGGCATGGCGCATCGAGGGCACGCTGCGTGAGTTCGCCCGGTTTGCCCCTGTAAATCTCTGGTTTGACTATCCTGTTCACCAGTTGGACAGCGGGCTGTTGGAGGACCTGCAGCCGGAAACGGACTTCCGCACAGCGGGCCGTGCGGGCGCCGCAAAACGGTGGGCTGCCACGGACAAGGAGGACACGGCAAAGAAAAACCGTAAGGAGTTGGCCACGGCTTTCGAGGCCTGCACTATGGACGGCGAGGTGACTGTCTACGCGATGGCCGAGTACATGGATCTAAAACCCCGAACAATAAAGCAGCGGCTGAAAGCGGATGGCGGATACTGGATCGATGGAGAAAAAGTAGGCCGCAAAGAACCCGGATACAAGGGGTAAGTGAATTTACAAACAGTATTAAACTGTTTTACTATTTGTAATATTTTTGCAGTCATAGGCCTATTTTTGCACGACACTGCACACTGCAAAATTGCAGTTATAGGCCTATAAACTGCAAAATTGCAGTCGTTTATAGCCCTATATATTATATATACGCGTTTGTGTGTGGGTGTCCCCCCAAGTGTGGGGGGCTTACACCGCCCCCACACCTTGGAGGGCCCCTCCCACACATGGGGCGCCGAAAAAAGAAAGAAGGAAAACGAAATGGAATTTTTCCTGCCGATGATACCGCCCACGGTAACGCACCACGACAAGGAATTACGCGCATTCATGAAAGACGGAAAGCCACGGGCTGTGCTCCATGATTCTGCTGAACTGAAAAACGCACGTGCAAAGCTGCATGCCCATCTTGCTGCGCATCGGCCGCCGGAGCGTATGACGGGAGCGGTGAGGCTTTGCGTAAAATGGTGCTTTCCTGTCTGCAGCGGACATCACGACGGCGAGTACCGTACAAGCAAGCCGGATACGGATAACCTGGAAAAGCTGCTCAAGGATGTTATGACGGAGCTCGGCTTTTGGATGGATGATGCCCAGGTGGCAAGTGAGCTGTGCGAAAAATTTTGGGCAGAGATCCCGGGCATTTATATTTTGTTGACTGGATTGGAGGAATAGACCGTGGACAATCTGATAGACCGCGCCGAATTATATAAGCATATCGCTGAACTGGAAGAACTTGCACGGAACCGAGTGTGCGATACGCCAACTAACAGCCCCGCGTATATGCGATATGTGGCACAGCTGAATGAGCGGACATATCTAAAGCATGAAATAGCAGACGCCCCCACCATCGACCCGGTGCACGCGGCAGGCGCGTGCTACTGTCGGGAGTGCAAGCACTGGCAAGAACCCTATGACTATTGCAAAGAGTTTGCGGCAGAGCGCAATCAAGGTGATTTTTGCAGCTACGGCAAGCGCCGGGAGGATTGATATGGAAAGATATACATACTTTGACGGTGGGAAATGGCGGCTTAAAATTGGCGATACAGAATACAGTGGAGACTGGGTTGACCGCCTCGCCGCCTACGAGGAAACCGGGCTGGAGCCGGAGGATATGAAAAGAGCGTTTAACGAGGATGCAATACTAAAATTAGCCGGGCAGGCACTTGGCATGTCACCTGACCGGCTCCGCGAGCTTGCGCAGGCGGAGAAAACGGGACAGCTTGCGAAATTTCCGTTCATCGCGATGGTGGAACGATCGTTGCGTGATGGAACGATGAAACCCATGTCAGACCAAAAGCACAATGGCAGATATGCTGTGGTATACAAGTCAGAGCGCTGGACTTCTCCGCTCATTGACATCTGCGGGACACCGTATAATACGGAACAAGCTGTTGAGCGAATGCACGTGGTTTCTCGCGAAGCCGCCGAGGCCGCGCTGAAGGAAAGGGAGGCTATACAGAATGTTTTGGATAAACAAGACAAGGGCTGAAAAAGCAGCGAAGATTATTGCAGGATATTGCAATAAACAAACGAATTGCGATAAGTGTAGGTTTGCAGATGAAAACGGTGATTGTACGTTGCAAGCAAAAATTCCATCGGATTGGGAAATGCCGAAGGAGGGCGTACAGCATGAGTGAATTTGAACGGCAGATTTATGCAGACCTGAAATCCACAGACCGTGTCTCGCTCTGGGTGGCTAAGTGCATGGAGCTTGCAGAATTTTCATGCATCTTAACGGATGAAGATATTGATGGAATTGCGATGGTATACAAAACGATGCGAAAGAAGGATGACCCATGCAAATCTTGATAAATCTGGCGGTCTTGGCCGTCGCACTGGCGGTTGTGGCCACGCTGGCCTGCATTGCCGCGGAGAGGGATGGGCGATGATAAGCGAGGCCGATAAAAACGAAATGTGCCGAATGCGCAGGCTTGGCTTTACGCTGGACTATATCGCCAAGGCGACAGGATATTCAGCTTCCAGCGTAGCAAACGCGACCGCGTGCGTGGAACGACCATTGGCAAGCAGCGGGAAGGATAAGCAAATCGAAGCAATGATACATAAGCTTGTGCGGTATCGGCCACCGGGCGCTGGCGTACAGCGCGAAAAGAGTCCGTGCGAACACTGTCAATGGCGAATGAACAAGGAGGACCCTGTTGTCTGCGGAGTTTGTTATCGGGAGGCTTTCAGGAATAATGCAGTACGAAAAACTTAAAAACTACGAACGGTACTGGCGCGCGAACCAAAGCATCGAGCAACGCATCATGTCCATGAAATCCGCAGAAACCAGCGTCACGCCGCAGGCCGGAGACGGCAGCCAGCACATGGGAGCACACGACCCGATGCAGTCCGTTGACAAGCGCATAGACTATTGCGCCTCACACAGCGAAGAATACGCCCAGAATCTCGCCGTAATGCATGAGGTGGATAAAGTCATTGCTTCACTGAAAGACCCGTTAGAACGCGAAATTCTGCGGCTCAGATACACCGATTTCAGATATGGGCAGCAGATGTCCTGGCCTCAAGTAAAGGATGCGCTTTATGGGAAAACGCGTGTAAGCAGAACAACCGTGTACAAGCTGCATGATGATGCCGTACACCATTTCTGTGGAAGCGGACAAGACTGTACATAAATGGACATTACTGTACTTGTGTACCATACAAACAATGCGATACAATATACTTGGAAAAGCGCGTAGAGAAATCTGCGTGCTTTTTTCCTTTCTGCGCTGGGGAACGCCATGACACCGATCCGTCAAAGCCCGGGCAAAGCGCGGAAAAAGCGAGCTGCCACCGATCAGATGATCCTGTGGGGCCGACGCTGGCAGACGTGCCAACCGTGAGAGCCGGTTAATACCGCCGCGGGTCGGGAATATAACCCGCATCAGTTTTATAGCTCATCTGCCATGTGTAGAAGGAGCATACGAAAGCGTCCCAGTCATTGGGCGCTTTTTGCAGAATGAAGTCGCGCAAGCTTCTTGTAGGAGCGTATCATGCGCGCCGGTAGATACAGCAGCCCGGATTGTGATACAGACCCCGCCACGCGAGCCGAAAGGCAGCGTACCATGGCGGGGCCGTTTCCTATGTGCTAGTTCTCCCCTGCCCGCTTGTGCGGGCTTTAATCATATATTCCGAGAGAGGTGGTGACGTGTCGAATGAAAAAAATCTTGTTCCATTCACTGAACGAACAGAGAGCGAACAGAGAGCAATCCAACAGAAAGGCGGCATTGCCTCCGGGGCAGCGCGCCGCCGCAAACGGAGCCTGAAAGAGGCGGCGGACGTATACCTTTCCCTACCTGTCGCAGACCGCCGCCGCTGGAATAAGCTGGCGCGCCGCTGTATCGACCCCGAGGATATCGACAATCAAATGGCAATGATCGTAGGGCTGACTGAGGCCGCAACCGCAGGCGATGCGCGCGCGGCAACGGTGATCGTCAAGCTGTTGGGCGAGGAAACGCCTCGCGAGGATACCGGCGCCGATCAGCTCGCCCGCGCCGCGGAACTTCTGGAGGGCATCGATGGCGTTATCGAGTAAGCAAATTGAGTACCTCCAAAGCTGCAGTCACCGCTGGAACATCAAAGTCGGCGCGACGGGCAGCGGCAAAAGCTGGCTGGATTACGCCGTCGTTGTTCCCAAACGTCTGCTGGCACTTCGTGGGCAAGGAGCTGCGGTGATGCTCGGGAACACCCAGGGCACACTTTCCCGCAATATCCTTGACCCAATGCGTGAGATATGGGGCGAGGGCCTTGTCGGTACCATCAGCAGCGATAATACGGCGCTCCTGTTCGGGCGGCGGGTCCATATCCTTGGTGCGGATAATAAAAAACACGTCGCTCGAATCCAGGGCATGACCATCGAATACGCCTATGGCGACGAAATGACTACCTGGAATGAAGAAGTATTCCAGATGCTCAAAAGTCGACTACGCTGTGGGCACAGCTACTTTGACGGTACGGCTAACCCCGCAGACCCTCACCATTTTGTCAAGCAGTTCATTGACAGTGACGCCGATGTTTACTGCCAAACATCCACCATCGACGATAACCCGTTTTTACCACCCAGTTTTGTAGCGAACCTCAAAACAGAATATGCAGGGACCGTATATTATAACCGCTTCATTCTGGGCCAATGGGCGGCCGCAGAAGGCATCATTTACCGTCTATTTGCCGACAGCATTGCATCTGATGATAAACGATTTCTGTGGCCCGCAGAGACGATGCCACGGCCATGGAGAGTGCACATCGGCGTAGACTTCGGCGGCAATGGTTCACAGCATGCATTTGTAGCGACGGGCGTGCTGCAGGGATATACCGGATGCATTGGCCTGCAGAGCCGCAGAATCCCTCCGAAAGACACGGATGTATTGTTCCTGCAGAATCAATTCATCGAGTTCGTTGAAGCCGTGTTCGCGCGCTGGGGTGAGGTCCATGCAGTATATTGCGACAGCGCGGAACAGGTACTGAAAAACAGCCTGCGTTCTGCCCTGCTGCGGACACGCTTCTCGTGGCTCGCAGACCGTATATACAACAGCAAAAAGATTGAAATAAACGACCGCATTCGCCTGACGTCCATTCTGATGGGCGGCGGGCGTTTCTGGTATATGCCTGAGGCCGGAACCCTGCGGGATGCTCTGGCCTCCGCCATGTGGAGCGGAAAGCATCCCGGCATGGATGAGCGGCTGGATGATGGCACAACCGATATCGATACGCTGGACGCTTTTGAGTATACGATCGAGCGGGACTATAAACGCTATTTGAGGTTGACGGAATGAATATCACACAATTCATCAAATATCTGAATAAAGAAAAAGGCTGGGAGCTGCAGGGGCAATATTATGCCATCATCGACGAGTGGCGGCAATGGTGGCGCGGGAATTACGCGCCGTTCCACTGCATAAAAGAATCCGGGCTGGATGGGAATATCCATACGCGTGACATGTACCGTCTGCGTATGCCTAAGCGGGCGTGTGAAGACTGGGCCAGCCTGCTCCTGAACGACAAAACCACCGTGACCGTGGATGACAAGCAATCAGCAGAATGGCTGCTCGGAGACAATGCACAACAGACCGGCGGAGAGCTTGGCCGCCTCGACTTCTGGCACAATGCCAATACGCTGGTGGAGCTTGCATTCCGCAGCGGTACCGGAGCTTTTGTGCTGGGCGTTGAAAACCTTGCCGTAATTGGCGGCATCGCGCAGAACTCGAAAGAAGCGCGCATCTGCATGGATTACCTCCCAGCTGAGTGCATTTTACCTTTGACAATACGCCACGGAAAAATCATTGACACGGCATTTGCTTCCGAGGTGATCGTTGGCGGGAAAAGCTGTATTTACTTACAGACGCACAAGCTGACAATGAAAAACGGAGTGCAGCAGTATACCATCACGAACGAATATTTCACCAGTGAAAACGAGGACAGCGAAAACGCCGAATACAAGCCGGCGCCGCTGCCTGCAGGCATGGTAAAGAGCTTTTCCACCGGGAGCGATGTTCCGTGGTTTTCCATCTTTTCACCCAACATCGTAAAAAACATCCCACTCGGCCCGGGGCTGGGCATAAGCGTTTTTTCGGAAGCGCTTGACCAGGCTAAACACTGCGATCTTGCTTTTGACAATTACTGCCGCGACATTTATCTCGGCGGAAAAAAAGTATTCTACAACAAAAATCTGCTGAAAAGCATTATTGACGGCGACGGAAACGTGCATTATTTGCCGCCGGACGATATACGGCAGCAGCTTTTTGTACATGCGCCGGGCTCGGACCCTGAGGCAGAACCGGCTTGGCACGAATACAACCCGGACCTGCGCACGGAAGCGAACAGCCAGGCGGTGCAGGACGCTTTGGATTATTTCAGCTTCAAGGTCGGCCTTGGGACACACCACTACCAGTTCAACGCCGGGAATATCGCCACTGCAACACAGTACACCGGAGACCGACAGGATATGGTGCAGCATGCAAACCGGCATCAGATAAAAATCGAGGCGGCGTTACTGCAGATCCTGCGGGCCATGCTGTGGGTCGGAAAGGTACTTACCGGCGCTCCGATCGATGAGAATGCGGCGGTTACCATAAATTTCGACGACAGCTATATCTCCGATGCGGAGACGCGCCGCCAGCGCGATAAGGACGATGCCCTGAACGGTTTTGTGCCCAAATACGTGTATAACATGGAATGGCGCGGGATGAGTGAGGACGACGCCAAACGGGCCGTGAAGGAGGCAGCAAACGAAACCGACGGCAGCGAAACGCTGGGCTTTGGCGGTGACGGCTGATGCTCACACCGGAATATCTGGACACGTTACCGGATACCCTGGTATCCTTGTGGCAGCGCGTGGAAGACGACATTCTGCGCGATATAGCCAGACGCGTTGGAAAGATGGATACTGTAACGGAAACAGCCGCCTGGCAGCTGTGGAGACTGGAGCAAACCCGGGCGCTGCGCACTGATATTGTCCGCTTGCTGGCAAAATACAGCGGCAAAAGCGATACGGAAATCCGACGCCTGCTGCAGGAGGCCGGAACACGGACGCTGGCCAGCGACGATGCACTTTACCAGGCCATGGGGCTTGACCCACCAAACGTAAACACCTCACCCGCACTGCTCAACTTGCTGAACGCCGGATATCGGCAGACACGGGGGACGTGGCAAAACTTTACCCGCACGACAGCGAATACGGTCACACGACAGTTTGAAAATGCACTCGACCGCGCATGGCTGCAGGTGTCTTCCGGGGCATTTGATTACAAGACAGCCATAAAACGCGCAGTGGATGGACTGTCGCAGGATATGAAATATATCACGTACCCGACAGGCCACAGGGACACACTGGAGGTGGCTGTGCGGCGGGCAGTGCTTACGGGTGTAAACCAGACAGCATGCAAGCTGCAAATAGCCCGGGCTGACGAAATGGGCTGCGAATTTGTGGAAGTGAGCGCACACAGCGGCGCGCGCAGTGATGGTAGCCGCGGCCCTCGTGACCACGCCTGGTGGCAAGGCAAAGTATATCATCGCGGCAGCACTGTTGAATACAACGGGGAACGCTACGAGAGCTTTGAAGACGCCACCGGCTACGGCACGGGCGAAGGGTTGTGCGGCTGGAACTGCAGGCACAACTTCCACCCATTCTGGCCGGGCATTTCAGTGCCCAATTATACGCCGGAGCGTCTGGCTGAATTGAATGCACGGAATATCGGGTACAACGGCAAAATGTACACCCGGTACGAGATCAACCAGCAACAACGGGCGCTTGAGCGCCGGGTGCGGGCAGCCAAGAGAAAATACCTGGCTGAAAGTGCGGCAGGCGTAGACGCTACGCAGGCCGCTGTGCAGCTGAAGCAAGCCCGCCGGAAGCTGAAAGCCTTTGTGCAGGCCACAGGCGGCCGTACAGACAGCGGGCGGGAAAGCGTGAACGGGTTTGGACGGAGCCAGGCGAGCAAGGCTACACTTCCTGAGCGAAGGAGCCTCCCGTCGTTTGGAGTTCCTTCTAGCGTAGGAGCTAAACGAAAAAATTACGATATTCTTGACAAAGCGAGTGGAATTACATATCATTTAGTTGAAGGTACACATTTTCAGAACGTAGAAATCTTTGCGGGGAAAGGCGTAAGCACTCCGCTTCGTGAAGCCGTACGCGAGGGGCTTGCTGAGGAGTTTGGCGGTTCTCCCACTGATTGGCAACACGTTAAAGGTTTTGCCACGCTACAAGACGACGAATTTATGCTCGATGAGCGAGAAGCCGAAGTTCATTGGTTTCAGCTTCCAAGCGGAAAGAAAATAAAATTCCTCATCAAGAGGTGGTTGGACGAATGAAAGTAAGATATATTGGCGTAACAGACAACATGGTTCTTACACACGGAAAGGCATATACTGTCATTGCCGTTGAAAAAGGCTGGTATCGAATCGAGACGGATATGCTCGGGGACTATCTTTTCCATCCACAGCAGTTTGAAGAAATTATCGACTAAACCACCACCCACGAGGCGGTGGTTTTTTCATGCCCAAATTCAATAGCACAAGGTCCACCCTCCGGGGCGGGCCTTTTGTTATGCCCTGACCGGCCGCATGAGGCCGGAGAGGGTTCCATAATTACCCCTTGCGCTGGGGATACAATACGCGCCCCGCACATACCGGGACTGGCCGGACAAAAAGGATGGCGGGTTGAAAGGAGTTTTTTATGCTGGAGTGGTTGAAAACCATCCTCGGCGACCACTACACCGAGGACATCGACAAGCAGATCAGCGCCGAGATCGGCAAGGGGTTTGTGGCCCGTGCTGATTTCAACAGCAAAAACGATGAGCTGAAGACCGCGAATGACACGATCAAGGGGTTGCAGGAGGCCGCAAAGAAATTTGACGGCCAGGATGTAGAGGGCCTTAAAACTCAGCTGAGCACGCTACAGACCAAATACGACACCGATATCGCGGCCGTGCGCAAGGCCAGCGCCATCGACATCGCGCTCGCCAACAGCAAGGCGAAAAACGGCAAAGCCGCACGCGCTTTGCTTGATTTGGACGCTGTAAAGCTGGACGGCAACAAGCTGCTGGGATTTGACGACCAGCTGGAAGCTCTGAAAAAATCCGACCCGTGGCTTTTCGAAGCCGACACCACAAAACAGGATGACGGCACCGGCGTACACGTCGATACCGGCGCGGAACACGGACAAGGCGGCAGTGCCGAACCGTCTGACGGCGTAACTGCGGCCTTCGCCGCTCTCAATCCTGACCTCAAACTGTAAAAGGAGATTTGAACAATGGCACACGAACTTCAGGACCGTTATTCTAAACTGGTGGACGCGAAGCTGCGCGCGACGCTGGTGAAAAAGGACGGTGTAATTTTCAATAACCGTTACGAAGGCAATCCCAAGGCTGGCAAGGTAAAGGTCCCTGTTCGGGACACCGAAGTAGCCGTGGCGGATTACAGCAAAACCGACGGCGCCGGCGCTACCCATGGCGATACCTCGTACATTGATGTCACCGTTGACAAGGACAAGGCCGTGAATGAGATCATTGACGGTTTTGACGCTGCAGCCGTCCCCGATAACCTGGTTGCTGACCGGCTCGATTCTGCGGCATACAGCATGGCGCTGCAAATCGAAAAGGATGCCACGACCGTTCTGGAGGCTCAGGCAACCACATTCGGTGATACCTCTGCCCTTTCCCCCGAAACCATCTATGGCACAATCGTGGATGTGCGCACTGCCATGAGCAAGGCACATATTCCCAATGACAACCGCCGCTGGCTGCTTGTGTCTCCCGAGACCTATGCGTTGATTCTGAAAAGTCCCGAGTTTGTCAGGGCTACTCAGCTGGGCGACGCGGTAGTCCAGACGGGTGCGCAGGGGCGCATTGCAGGCTTCAATGTCTTCGAGGACACCACCCTTTCTGAAACCACGGATTTCATTGCCGGGCATCCTGATTGGTGTACCCGCGTAAACGAGTGGGGCGTCAACGTTCATCTGCAGGATCTGTCCGGCTCCGGCAAGTATATCGGGGCATCTGCCGTACAGGGCCGCAAAATCTACGCCCACGCCGTCACCAAAAAGAAAGTCCTTCAGATCAAGAAACACGCGTGAGGAGACGTCTATGCTGTACTGTGATTATGACACTTACTCGGCCATGGGTGGTACTATGAGCGCAGAGCAGTATGGCTTGTGGGGGCCGCGTGCATCCCGAAAAATCGACGAGCTGACCCTCGGCCGTGCCGAGGGCCACGCCGCCGACCTGAAAACGGAGCTGGAAGACGCCTGCAGCCAGATGGCTGACGCGATGCTGCAGCAAAGCAATGCGCGCTCACGCAGCGCCGGCGGGCTCCTTACCGCGGCGAGCAATGACGGATACAGCGAAAGCTATGCCGCCGTTGGCGCCGCCGGACGCGCCGCTGCCGGTGCGCTGTATGATATCCTGTCCGATTCTCTTGGCACAGACCCTTACGGGCTGCTGTACCGGGGGTGTTGCTGATGCTTGGCGCCGACAAAACCGTAACTATAACCCATTTCGGCTACGACAGCGGCACAGATACCGATATCGAAACCACGCGCACGCTGAGAGGGTGCAGTTGGTACGGAAAGAACAAAGCGTCTGCCGGTGCAACCGGTCTGCATCCTGTGCGCGTGTATCAATGCCGCATCCCGGAGGAAGCTGTTTCCGGCTCCCCTCTGGAGATCGCTACCGGCGACAAGATCACCTGCGGAGATATCACAGCCACGGTGCTCGACTGGCATGACAACCGCGGCCGTCCATCTCCACACTGGTATGTGGAGGCGAGCTGATGCCCATAGAATTTGACGCAAGCCTGGAATTTGACAGCGCCAGCCTCATCCTTGAGCGCCACGGGCTCGCCCTTGGCGGCCCGGCTCAAACGTTCGTGGACAGTGAAGTCATCCGATACTGTGACCCAAAGGTACCGTTTGAGACCGGCATGCTGAAAGACAGCGCGCTGGCGGCGTCCGTTATCGGGCAGGGAACCATAGTGTACGACACGCCATACGCCAGACGGATGTACTATAACCCTCAGTATAACTTCAATGAAGCGCCCGAACGCGGCGCTTACTGGTTCGAACGGACCATGGCAGAGCATAAGGAGGATATCGTCAGCGGAGTTCAGGCTATCGTAGGAGGTGGCGGTAATGGGTGACGCACTGACGGCTGCACGCACATGGCTGCGTGAATGCCCACTGATAGACAAAAATGACCGATTTAACGTCAATTATCTTGGCGACCGGGCGGTAGAGTACGCGCTCACGCTGGCGAGTGAAACCCATAAGGAAGATGTGTGCGGGTACGATATCGCCACGTATAACATGGTGTTTCTGGCCCGTCTGCCGTTCGGAGCTCACATGGGGACCAATATCGCTTCTGCGGAGCTCTTTTCAGGACTTTCCAGATGGATCCGCGCACAAAACCGGACGCGCCGATACCCCACAGGCATCGATGGATACCATGTCGAACGCGTCAGCACAGCGAACGCCGGAGTTATCGTTACTGCCGGCGCAAACACCGCAGAATATCAATTACAAATTCAACTGATTTTAGAGGAGGCATAACCATGGCGGATACCGCAGCTGCTATCAATCTTGCGAACGGCCTTAAGGCCGACCGTAAGCTCGAAATGATTTTTGTAAATATGGGGACCGGTGAAACCGAAGAGTGGGAGCTTCTTGGCCGCGGCGTAGAGGATGCAAGCGTAGCATTCAATCACGACACGAACCAGACGACCGACATTCTCGGCATTACCGACACGGAGGTAAGCCCCGCAAAGCCTGAGCTCGACCTTGACCCCTGTACCATCCGCGGTGGGCAGAAACTGAGCGCAAAGCTTCTCGACATCGAGCGCCGCAACGCCATTGCAGAGCTGGGACAGTTCACCATTCTTCATGTGCACTGCTTTCTCGGCACTGCATCCGCATTCACCGCTGAAAAGCACACCAACTGCACAATCGTACCGCAGAGCCTTGGCGGAAGCACCTATGTCGGCATGCCGATGAACGTGTATCTCAGCAATGAAAAAGTCCTCGGCACAGCTACTGTCGCAAACGGCGTGCCTACTTTCACGCCGACCACCGCAGCATAACAGGAGGGATGCGCAATGGCAACGCTTAAAATTGACCTTGGGCTCAAGAGCTTTGAAGTTTGCGACACCGACGGGAATACCCTCGGCACGATCCGTTTTAACCCTTCCGACCCGGGGCTGCTGCCCCGGTGGAAGGACGCCGAGAAGCGCGTGCGCGAATTGGCAAGCACTCCAGAAGGAGAATACGACACGGCGGACGGTCTGGCCATGCTTGACCGCGAGGTGAAAGCGCAAATCGACCATGCTTTCGGCACGCCGGTTTCGGAAGTGTTTTTCCAGCAGGTCAGCAGCCTTGCGATCTGCGAGGACGGCAGCATGGTACTCGACCACGTTCTGCAGGCTGTTGAACCTATTATTCTGGAGGCACAGAAAACTGCACAGGCCAACAGCGAAGCCCGCATTAAAGCGCATACCGGAAAATACGAGGGTAAGGCCATCGGCCTTGCGCCCGAACAGCGGTGAGCGCGTGGAGCCTGCCCACGACCGCGACTGTTGACGGAAAAGAAACGCCCATCCGCTCGGATTTTCGCGCCGTGTTGGATGCACTGGCTGCATTGGATGACCTGGATCTGACAATGCCCGAAAGGGCTGCCGCATGCGTGCGTATACTCTATCCCAAATGGAAGGATATCCAGGATTGGGACGGGGCTTTCAAAGCAGCCATGGAGTTTATCAATCTGGGAGAACCCACGCCTGAAAACCAGCCGCCCAAGCCAAAGCTTGTCGACTGGACAAAGGACGCGGGATTGATCGCCCCCGCCATCGATGCGGTGCTCGGATATTCCTGCCGCCGGTGCGATTACCTGCACTGGTGGGAGTTTATCGGAGCATACAGCAGCATCGGGCGGGGGCTTTTTGCTACCGTTGTGGGCATACGAAGCAAACGGATAAAGGGCCAAAAGCTGGAAAAGTACGAGCAGGAATTTGTCCGGGACAACCCGGACCTGATAAGCATTGCACCAACGCTGACCTCGGAGGAGCAGGCATTTTTTGAACGATTGGGGGTGTGAGCATGGCGGACGGAAGAATCGTAATAGACACCAAAATACGCAAAGATCAGGCGTTGAAAGACCTTGCTGTATTGCAAAAAGACGCAAAAAGCACCGCCGCGGAAATAGCTAAGCTCGACCAAAAACTGGCGGCTGCAAAAAGCGATACAAAACTGGCGGACAATCTCCGGCAAGCCCAAAAGGCTGCTGCGGATACCGCTGCGGAGCTTGATAGAGTCAACACAAAGCTGGAAACCGCAAAACAGACAGAACTTGCCAAAATCAAAGCCACACCAGGGTTTCAGAACTTTAAGCCCTCGACGCTCTCAAACATGGCAACAAACAACGCAATGCTCAACAACCCGGAGGCGGTAAAGCAGTCAGAAGCGCTCGCTGCAACGCTTTCGAAACAGGAGGCGGCGGTAAGCGCGGCAAAGGCCGCAGTAGACGCGCATGCACAGAGCACGCAGCATATGGCCGCAGCGCAACAGGTTTTGCGCGAACGGTTGGACGGAATCAATGCCGCAATGGGCGCGCAGCAAATAAAGGCGAGAGCTGCAAGCGCCATGTCGAGCTTTGTGCAGAGTATTTCTTCCTTTGCGGGCAAGGCACACCGCGCTGTCAGCCGACTTTCCGACGGTTTCAAACGCCTTACAGCACGAACCAAGCTGGGTGGAAAGGCAGTGGGACATTTCGGCAGCCGGCTGCGTGAAATTGCGCTCGGTGCATTGATATTTAATGGGATTTCCAAAGCACTGCGCGGCTTCGTGACCGGAATGAACAATGCGCTCACGAAATCCGGCGCATTTACAGCTGCCCTTTCCAACCTCAAGGGAGCCGCCCTGAATGCTGCTGCGCCGCTCGTCTCAGCGCTCACTCCAGCCCTGACCGCTATTGCAAATGCCGCAGCAATCGCGCTGTCGTACATCGGCAGGCTATTCGCATTTTTCAGCGGGAAAAGCATTGCAAGCCTGAAATCCACTGCGAAGGCCATGGGCGGAGTGGCCGCCGGTACGAATGCCGCAAAAAAAGCGCTGGCCGGTTTCGACACCATCAACACGCTGGATACCAGTTCCGGTTCTGGTGGTGGCAGCGCATCACCGCCAAACCTTGCTTACGAGGCAAGCAATCCGTTCCTCGACAGCCTGACGGAGGCCATCAAGGGCGGCGATTGGGCCGGAGCCGGTACAATGCTTGCGGACAAGCTCAACAGTATTATTGCCGGCTGGGACGCCTATGGCTGGGGGCAGAAACTGGGCGGGATGCTGCAGAACGGGATATCGTTTGCGTTCAGCTTTCTCACCACATTCGATTGGAATGGGCTCGGGGCCAAGCTGGCCGGCTTTGTCAACGGCCTTCTGAACCAGGTGGACGGCGCACAGCTTGACGCACTCTTCGCATCAAAATTCACGATTGCGATACGTACACTCGGCACTTTTCTCGCGAACCTCGATTGGGCAATGTTGGGCGCACAGATCAGCAGTTTTGCGATCGGCTTTATCGATGCTCTTGCAGAGGCTATTCAAAGTGTGGATTGGGGAAAAATCGGAGAAGGGATATTGGATATGCTCGAGGCCATTGATTGGGCTGGCCTTCTGCGTTCCCTCGGCGGCCTCATTGAGCCGCTGCTACCATCACTACTGATGGGGTTGGTGATTTTTTCCAGCCTACAGCTGCTCCGTATGTTCGGCGCCCAACTTCTGCCCATGCTGCTGTCTGGGCTTGGCTCCTGCATCAGCACTCTTTTCACAAGCATATTGCCCCATGTCGTCTCCGGCATAGGCACGCTGCTCTCTACCATCGTTGCGGCTATTGGTTTGTGGCCGACAATCCTGCTTGGGCTCGTCATCCTCTTCATTGCCGTTATCGCCAAATGGGGTGACCAGATACAGGCGAAACTGCAGGAGATCGATGCATTTCTGCAAAATATCTTCGTGACTGACTGGAGCCAAAGCTTTGGCATCCTGGGAAATCTGCTGAACGCGTTTTTTGCGAACGTAAAAAACATTTGGAACAGCATCAAACTGATATTCGATGGCATCATCGACTTTATCCGCGGCGTGTTTACGGGAGACTGGGAACGCGCATGGAAAGGAGTCAAAGAAATCTTTGCCGGTATCTTTGGTGCTCTAAAGGCCATCGCACTCGCACCCATCAATGCAATTATAGGCATCCTGAATGGTCTGATCGACTCCATCAACTGGGTCATTGAGAAAGTCAACGGCATATCGTTCACAAACCCGTTTACTGGGAACACGGTAGGCTTTAACTTCCCGAGTATCGGAAAAATCCCCTACCTTGCCCAGGGCGCGGTCATTCCGCCGAATCGTGAGTTTATGGCTTTTCTGGGCGACCAGAGCAGCGGCACCAACATCGAAGCCCCGCTGGAGACCATCAAGCAGGCACTGTCCGAAGTGATGACGCAGCAGGGCGGCGGAGATATCACCATCAAATTCACCGGAGACCTTGCCCAGCTGGCAAGAGTGCTGCACCCGGTCATTGAACGTGAGCAGCACCGCAGAGGAACGAGACTTGTAAAGGGGGTAGTGTGAGGATATGGCTGCACAACCTCCTACTTTCCTTCTTGACGGCAAGGCGTATAACGTGCTGGTGACCAGCCACAGCCGTTCATTTTCCATCCTGGACAGCGAAAAAACCGGACGAACCGCCGACGGTGAGATGTTCCGGGACGTCATCGGTACTTTTTACAACTACAAGATGACCATCCGTGCACGGGCAAACGGCGTCGGGGCGGCGGATCTGGACGCTCTGTGGGACATTTTGAGCGAGCCGACCGTATCTCATGTGTGTACATTCCCATACAATCAGGGCACCATCACACAACGCATGTACATCACGAGCGGCGAGCAGGCTCTCATCAGGCTTGACCCAGACCACACGCAATGGGGCGAGATACAGCTGTCATTCGTCGCCATGAGCCCGAGGAGGCGGCCCAAATGAGTGTGTATGCGAAATACCTCGACTATCCTGTAGGGGCACAGGACGCCGGCACAGCCGCTTGGATCGGCGGACAGGGCTTCTGCAGTAGCTCTCGGCTGATGGCGGGAGTGGATGATGTAGCAGTAGCTACACTGGAGCCGGGAGAATGGGTATTGGACGGCAGCCGGACAGTGACCGACGGGGAGCCCACGGCCTGCTGGAGCCTCAACCGGAGCGACGATGATTGCATGTTTGAGACGCCCCCCGAGATAGACATTACTTTCACCGCTCCGTACACCGCAACCGGCCTGACGTTCACGTTCAGCCCGTCCACCGGGCAGTATTGCAGCAAACTGCGGGTGCGGTGGTATAGCGGCACCACGCTGCTGGCTGACACGACAGCAGAGCCTGACGACCCACAGTGGGTACTTACACAGACGGTAGAGAGCTTCGACCGCATCAACATTCAACTGCTGGCGACAAACCACCCCGGGCACTTCGCCAAGCTCACCCAGTTACGTATTGGCCAACTGATTACACTGGACGAAACTGAACTCACCCGAGTACAGTACCTGGCCGAGGTCGACCCGGGGATGACTGAACTTTCGGTGGATGAGTTCACATTGGAGTTCAACGACCGACACGGGCGAGACTACGCACCGCAGGAACACCAGGCAATTGAGCTGTACGTGGATGGCGGTCTGCGGGCCGCACACTACATACGCACCTCGACCCGGGAAGGCTCGCACTTCTACACTTTCACCACTCAATCCATCCTCGGGCGGCTGGACGACGACTTCCTCGGGGGCGTCTACGAAGCCGTCCCTGTGGCAACTTTGTTAACCGGCATCCTGGGAACCATCGAATACAGCCTGGCCGAGGATTTCACCGCCGCCACCATCAGCGGATACCTGCCCATCTGCACGCGCCGGGAAGCACTCCAGCAAGTGGCGCTTTCCATTGGCGCCATGGTTACTACGCAGGGAGGATACGCGGTGCGGTTCATACCACGACCAGACGGAGTGGCATCCACCATCCCGGCATCCCGGATCTTTCCCGGGGCCGGGGTTGAAACCGCCTCCCGGGTTGCTCGCGTAGAGGTGGTCGCACACAGCTACGCTGCCGGGGACGAGACAGAAGAACTCCTGCGCTCAGAACCGATATCCGGAGAGGCTGTGATGTACACTTGGGACGCACCACACTATGGTTATGCTATCACGGGAGGCACATTGGTGGATAGCGGCGCCAACTGGGTGACGATCACCGCCGAGGGCGAAGTCACCCTGACCGGCAAGAAGTACATCCACACCACGCGCACGCTGGCCAAGGCAAATCCGCAGGCACTCGCAGCAGAACGCGGCAATGTGGTGCGGGTGGAGCAGGCCACGCTGCTGACTGTTGAGAACGCCGCAGCGGCGTTGGAGCGGCTGTATGCATTCTATCTGCTACGACAAACCCTGACCGAAGAAATCGTAGTGAATGGGCAACAGGCCGGCGAACGAGTGGTCAGCTACAGCAACTGGGGCCGGAACATTGACGGGTTCGTCACCCGGATGGAGCAGGACATCACTCGGAGTGCAGTGACCGCCGCAATTACCGTGGTAGGGCTGGAGCTGCCCGCACAAACCGCAGTTGGGTATGCTGGCCAGATGTTTGCTGCCGAGGAGGTAATATTTTGATAGAGCTTGTAACAGACCGCACAGAGGCGGACGTCCTGCTGGGCAACTCTAAGGGGATATATCAGGCCGAGGACCTCAACCGGGTAGGACAGGCGGTGGAAGAGCTGGCTGCACTGCTGCCTCAGCTCGATCTGCAAGCGGCAGTGGCGCCGAAAACCGACTGGGCGCCGCCAGAGGCATATGACCCAGACAAATGGATACGCACAGCAAATATGGCCGTGTATTTGGAGAACGTGATGACCTTACTGTCTACTATGGGGATTCTCGCTCCGGCGGATTTTCCGGTGGACATGAACTTCTTGACCTACCGTGGGGCGAACGCCATAGAGGAAGCGCTCCTGCAAGTGCATGGCCGCATCTGCGGTATTCAAAACGCTTATCAATACAGCGGCGCTGCATACGCCGGAGAGGAGACAGGATTATGACAGACCGAGTACCTGGCGCGCCGGGACGGTACACAGCAACCATTACCGCAAGTGACCTGCAAAAACTACAGGCCGGGGAAACTTTCAACATCACTCTAACACGCAACGACGCACCGATAACCGAGGGAACGCCGTACAGCAAGGCGGCGGTGCTTCCGGATGCATTGGCCTCCGTGTTGTGTCCCGACGTAACAGACCCCAGCCCCGCAGACGCATTTTCTGCGCTGCTGGATTTGCTGAATGCGATCGGTGCAGACGGTAGTTCAGTAATTGGAATCGAACACGGCGGCACGGGAAAAGCAACTGCTGCTGAAGCCCGGTCCGCCCTTGGAGCAGCGCCGTCCGCACATAACCACGACGACCGCTATTACACCGAAACCGAAACGGATACCAAGCTGTCAGGCAAGGCTAACAGCAGTCATACTCATAGCAAAGAACAGGTGGGGCTTGGAAATGTGGACAACACAGCTGACGCGAATAAAACCGTATTGGAAGCCAACAGGTTAAAGGTAAGAACAACAAGCAGTCTGGTTGTTACCGGCGGCAGCGGGCTATATTATTATCCCGCCAACACACAAGACTTGCCACCAAACAATCAGGACGGACTTTTACTGTTTATCACTTATGGTGCTTGGGGCGGACAGCTCGCTTTCCCAACGGGCGGAGGCGTGTACTACCGCTACGGCACGACAACTTTCAGCGCATGGAAAAGACTTGACAGCTAAGGAGGATTCAACATGGTTTACTATTTCAGTTTGGCCGGAGACCAAGAGCGGATCAACTGCCTGCGGCCGAAGGACGAGATCGCAGACCTGCCCAACTGGTTTGCGTGCGGAGAATTTGACAACATGGAAACTGCGGAGCAAGCGCTGTTCCCGCTCGGATTGTTTGACGCGCAAGGCTGCGCGAACTACAAGCTGGCGGACGGTACGCCCGCCCTACGCACAGAGGCGGAGAAAGCGGAAGAGACCGCCGCGCGGCCCGCGCCGGAGCCGACGCCGCTTGACCGGGTGGAGGCGCAGATTGCGTACACGGCCATGATAACGGACACGATGCTGGAGGTGTAACCAATGTTTGAGAGTATTAAAA
>ERZ1673752.867-NODE-867-length-47807-cov-11.988398_pt1 | contig 47807 bp, 48 predicted proteins | sample MGYA00580195_ERZ1673752 | MGnify/ENA primary metagenome ERZ1673752 (study PRJEB41218, sample SAMN15661744) | gut metagenome | host: Homo sapiens | place: Canada: London | collected 2015-08-20/2019-03-30 | study: EMG produced TPA metagenomics assembly of...
ATTTATTTTTATTTATGTTTGCCTTTTCCCAATCCTTTCATCTACTTTTATTTAGTGTGAGTGGTCTTTATCAAAGACTTTAAATATAAGACCCCCCCCCCAGTTTTATCTGTATATCCCTAGTTTTTCTTCCCTTTTATTCAATAGCTTTTCTCTATATACATACGCTATCACTTCTTTTGATTAAAATTTAGAGACTTCGATTTTTTTCTATTTTTATTTCTTTAAAAATTTTTTAATTTTTTTCAATTTTTTGGTCATTTTTTGTAATATTCCAGTAACATTTCTTAATTTTTGCCTAAAAAAATTTATTTTTTTTTATAAAAGTTTTATTTTAATCATCTTTTTTTGCTTTGAAATCTTTTGCAAATTTTTTCATTAAGGCCAATAAAAAATGCACCGTCTCTATGACAATGCATTTTTCTTTCTATTATTATATTTTATTTTTCTTCTATTATTATATTTATTTAAATTTATTCGTATCTCAAGGCTTCTATTGGATCCATTTTTGCTGCCTTGTTGGCTGGGTAGTAGCCGAAGAAAATTCCTATTAGCATGGAGAATCCTACTGCCACTATTATGGCGCCAAGGGAAGGAAGTGTCCTTGCCTTTAGTAGCGTGGACCCGACAAGTCCTATGATGGTGCCAAGGGCTATGCCGAAGATTCCTCCGATTATGCAAATTATTACGGACTCAATTATAAACTGCTTTCGTATATCTCCACGAGTTGCCCCCAGTGCCTTTCTTATGCCAATTTCCTTAGTCCTCTCTGTTACTGAAACGAGGAGAATGTTCATTACTCCAATGCCACCTACTAAGAGGGATATGGCTGCTATGGCTCCTATGGCTATTTGGATTGAGCCCATGGCACTATTCATCTGTGCTATCTCGCTTTTTGCTGAGTAATATGCCACTTCTGCCCTAGGGTTGTCGGCATAAAATTTTGCGTTTAATTCGTCACTTATTGCCTGTGCATCTTCTTCTATGCTGTCGGGGTTTTTTAGGGTCATGGCTACATCGTAGTAAACTGTTCTGGGTTCGCTTAAAAGTTCTCTGTCGCCTGTGGTCCTTGGGATGTAAAGTGTGGAGTTGGCTCCGTTAATGGATTGCCCCATTACGGACATTTCTTCATACTCATAGACTCCAATAATCGTTGCTACTATTAGTTTGCCGTTGACTTCAATTTTTGCTTCTCTACCCAAGACTTCTGGGGCCGGTACTTTATAGACCTTGTCTAAAACCTTGTCTGATATTACTGCCACTGACTTGCCACGAGCTACATCTTGGTCATTTAAAAATCTGCCGGCAATCATCTTTAGTTTAAAAAGATTTTTTTCGCCCTCAGATGTGGAACTTATGGATACTGCTTCTTTGTTTCTACCTTCTTTTACATAGCCTTGTCCACTTTCTCCATGATAGATTAACTCCTCTATTCTCCTGCCTTTTTGAGCCTCTAAATATTTTAAGATGTCCTCTGTAAAGTAGTCACTTTCACTTAATTCGCCGCCGTCATAGTCTGCGTTTTTTGGTTTTACATAGATTTGGACTGCTGTGTTGGCTATGGAGTCAAAGGCCTTGTTAACTGATTTTGTCAGGGCGTCGCCTATGGTTGTGATGCCTATCACTGAGCCTATGCCTATTATTATGCCAAGCATGGTCAAAAAAGATCTTAATTTATTGGATTTTAGTCCTTCCAAGGAGAGTTTTATTGTTTCTAATAGGTCCATTAAATCTCCTCCAAGTTTCCGTCATTCATCTTGTAAATCCTAGTGGCTTCTTCTGCCAGTTCAAGGTTGTGGGTGATGACTATTATGGTCCTCTTCTCCACTTCGTTTAGCTTGTGGAATAAATCCATGACTGTCCTGCCTGTTTTGGAGTCCAAGGCTCCTGTTGGCTCGTCTGCCAAGATTATGTCGGGATCATTTGCCATGGCTCTTGCTATTGCCACCCTCTGTTTTTGTCCACCAGATAGTTCGTTGGGAAGGTGGTTCATTCTGTCCTTCATGTCAACTATTTCAAGTAGCCTTTCTGCCCTTTCTGCCCTCTCTTTTTTGGGGACTCCTGCATAGGTCATGGGGAGTTCTACATTTTTTAGGGCATTGGACCTGGGTATGAGGTTGAAATTTTGAAAGACAAAGCCAATTTTTTTGGAGCGATAGGCCGAAAGTTCGCTGTCCTTTAGGGATGAAATGTCAACTTTATTTAGCTCGTAATAGCCTGCTGTCTGCCTGTCTAAGAGACCGATAATGTTCATAAGAGTTGACTTGCCTGAGCCTGACTGCCCCACGACAGAGACGAATTCACCCTCGTTTACATCGAAATTTATGCCGTGAAGGATTTCTAGCTCATTTTCCTTGCCTATGTTAAAGGATTTTTTAATGCCCTCCATTTTTATCAGCTTATTTTTCATCTTTTTCTCCAGCTTTTTTGTCTGTCAGGTCTGCATCAACTACTTTTACTAGGCTTCCCTCGCCATAGCCGCCAGATGTGGCAAGGACTTTGTCATTTTCCTTTAGGTCCTTAGATTTTATGGCAGTTTCTGCGTCATTGGAAAGTCCCAGGCTCACTTCAACTTTTTGGATTTGGTACTTGTCCTTGCCCATGTCCTTTAGGGCTAGGATATAATTTTTGCCATCTCTTTCAAAGACTGCATCTGTTGGCACCTTGAAGGTGTTCTTTTCTTCGCTCATGATGTATTTTACTCTAAGGGTCATGCCTGGTGCTAGTTTGCTTTCTTGTCCCTCGTCTAATTCAATTGTTGTCTTGTAGAGAACTTCGCCCGTTTTGTTGTCGGCAGAGGCTGGCATTGGCACTGGATCTATGGAAATTACCCTGCCCTTATAAGTTTCGCCCATGGCTGAATCTGATGTGATTTCCACAAGTGTTCCCACTGCCACAGAATTTTTGTCGTATTCTTTTACTTGTGATTCAATCCTCAAGGTGTCAATAGTTTCGATTTTTGCCAGAGGTCCCGCTGGTGCTTGCCCAAGTTTTGCATCTACTTCTGTAACTGTGCCGTCAGCTGGTGCCTTTATCAGTGATTTTTCCAATTCTTCCGTCAAATTTTCGATTTCCACGACGTCTAAGTTGTTGGCGCCTGCCCTTGCCGTCTTTAGGTTGTCAGACAGACCAGATATTTCATTTGCCACTTGGGTCTTTGTGGATTCCAGATTTCTCTTGGCGCTTTCGTAATTGTCCCTGGCTGTTTCAAGGTTTTGTGCCAGCGTTTTTAATTCATCGTCACGAGCTTTTTGTGATTTTATGGCTTTGTCGGCATCAGATGACAAGTCTTCCTTGGCTTTTTTCACTTCAAGCCTTGTTGCGTCAACTTGTTTTCCCTGAGCCTCCAATTCTTTTTCCATTGCTTCTGCCTCTGATGTATATTTTTGCTGGTCAGCCTTGGCAGAGGCAAGGTCTTCTGATATTTTATTTACTTCGATTTCTACTTCGTTTTGCGTCCTTGTAAGTCTATTGATGTTTTCGTTGGCTGATTTTTTTATTTCCTCAAAGTTTATTGAGTCCTTCTCTTTCCTTTTATCTACAATTTTTTCATCAAGTTCTTTTATTTTATTTTGATCATTAGGATTTTTTTGTCTTTCAAGGTCTACTTCTGCTTGAAATACAGAAATTTCTGATTGTAAACTTGCAACTTTTTCTTGAGCTTCAGAAAGTCTACCCTGTTCTTCCTTAATGGAAATTCCAAGTTCAGTCAACCTTCTCTTCTCGTTATCAAGTGCATTTTGTAAATATGCCTCTTGCCTTGACTTGTCTGCTGCCAGTGCCCTATTGTCGGCAATTTTATTTGCATTCCTATTCATGTCATCTTGCAGCTGTCTATATTTTAAGTCTGTCGCCTCTTCTTGGTAGGCAAGATTTTCCCTCGTGCTCTTTTCTGCAACCATGCCTTGGTTGTAGGCTTCGTCAAGACTTCTCTTGAAGTCGTCATAGGATTTTTGCGCCGCAAGGTATTGGTCCATGGCTTGAGTAAGTGAAGTTTCGGCAGCGACTATGGCTGGATTTTTGCCAGAATCACGACCAGAAATTGCCTCATCAAGTCTTTTTTTGGCAGCAGAAATTTGTGCAGAAAGATTTTTGTCTGTGGCAGACTTTTGTGCCCTTCTCGACTTTAGTTGCTGCTCAATGGATGATGAGTCAAGCTGAGCAATAACATCGCCCTTCTTCACCAGGTCGCCCACTTTTACATTTACATGAGTGACAGGAAGGGGCTTTTCTGCAAAAACTTCCACAGAATTAGATGGCACGACCTTGCCCTTTTCTGTCACAGAGTTAGTGACGCTGCCCTTTTTAAGGGTCACAATTTGATTGGAAGAAATTGTCTCGCCCTCTTTGCCACTGATCTTTCCTGAAATTATTTTAAAAATTAAAAATGCAAGGGCTATTAATAAAATTAGCCCAAAGATTTTTGTGATTTTGTTCTTGAAAATAAAGTTTTTTGTCCTTATGTATAAATTCTTCATATCTACCTCCGCAGTCAATTATATAGTAATTTCCTTTGCCTTTGCAATAGTAATAAACTGCACATTTCTTAAATCTTTATTAAGATTAAGTAAAATTTTTACTAGTGAGTTTTATAAATTATAAAACATTTCATATAAAGTTGAAGTTAAGTTATAATAAATTTGAGGTGATTACCATGGAGATGGCTGTCTTAATATTGTTTATGCTAATTTTATTCCTGGCAATAATTTTTAAAGTGCCAATAGCCTTTGCTCTTTTTATAAATTTAATAGTCCTCTCAGTTTACGCCTACAAGAAAAAATTTAGCCCGAGAGAAATTTTTAGGATGATTTCCCTGGGCATAAGGGACACGAAAACAATCCTCCTGGTCTTTTCCCTTATCGGTATGATCACTGGGATTTGGCGACTATCTGGCACCATTGCCTACATAATTTATCATGGAACAGGCCTTATCGCACCGAAGTTTTTTTATGTTGGAGTTTTTATTTTTAACTCTGCCATATCCTTCTTAACAGGAACAAGTTTCGGCACAGCATCAACTGCGGGCATAATTTCCATGTCCATATCAAATGCCATGGGCTTTAGCCCAGTAGTTAGCGGCGGGGCAATTTTGTCGGGCTGTTTTTTTGGCGACAGGTCCTCTCCCATGTCTACATCGGCACTACTTGTGGCGACTCTCACAAAGACTGACCTCTATGTGAATTTAAAGAATATGTTTAGGACTTGCATAATTCCCTTTGTCCTTACAATAATAACTTATCAAATCTTTAACCTTGGCATTGACGCAAGGGTCGACAAGGAGGGCATAAATTTAATAAGAGAAATATTTAATTTCAACGCCTTATTGATTATCCCAACCCTTTCCATCATTTTGCTGTCAATTTTTAAGATGAACTTGAAATTAAATATGGTGATTTCCATTGTAATATCAATAATTTTTGCCGCAGTCTTTCAAAATAAGGGGGCAGGCGAAATTTTTAGGGCTTTGATCTTTGGCTTTCACATAGATTCTGAGGCAGGCAAGCTTATAAATGGCGGCGGCCTTGTCTCCATGCTAAAGATGCTTTTAATCGTGGGTATATCCTCTGGCTACTTTGGATTTTTTAAGGAAACAGACCTTCTTGTGGGCGTGAAAAAATATGTAAGAAGACTTTTTGCAAGGCTGCCCGACATGGTGGTCATGTCTATAATGTCCACAGTGATTTCAATTTTTTCATCCAACCAAACCCTTACCATAATGCTCACTTATGAAATGGCTCGTGAAAGCTATGGCGATAGCGAAAAGTTGGCGTTGGACATGGAAAACTCTGCCGTCATGACTCCCTCCTATATACCATGGAATATAGCAGGCAGAACACCCCTAGAGATGGTTGGCGCACCAGTCCTATCCCTTTACTTTTCCTTCTACCACCACTATATAGTCCTAGTTAACACCCTAGCCTCTGTCATAAAGTTTAGGAAAAATAAAAAATTGACTCAAGGACTTGCAAGGGGCGGAAATAAATAAAGTTATAAAAATAGTTTAAAAAATAAAATTTTTGGCAAAGAAAAACTCAGGGACAATGATTGATGTGTACCTGAGTTTTTATTTTTTATTAAGTTAATTTATTTTCTCTGACAATTCTTCTAATGCATCAACTACAATATCAAAGCTTAGATTTCCAATATATTGGTTCTCTTTTACATAAACATCCCATAAATCTTTCAGATGCTTATCATTTTTTATGTCTTCAATAATTTCTTTGTATTCCTTAAATATTTCTAAGCTATTTCTCTTACTACCTGTTTTTTCAATAGCTTCTTTCAAAATTTCATAATCGATTTCATCAATTTTTAGCTTGTAAAGCGTGTATAGATCATAAAAATCTCTCATCCTTGTCGTTGCTATATTTCTTTTTATTATACTTTCATACTTTTCTGCCATTATGGTTTCTAAGGGATAAGCCAAAACTTTGATATTGTCATCGCTGAAAATACATTTATATGAAAATTCTATTTCTTTAGGTGTTATAACATCCCCGGTAGTAATATCTAACTTCATTGGATTTTTAGTCTTTCCAATATTCGCCCTTAGAGAAATTCTAAAGTTTTCATAATCATCATCTTCTCGAATGTATTCTATTGAATTAATTTCAAATTCAATTCCATCATTTGTATCGACTTTTAAAATATTTTCGACAACCTTATTAATAACTTCTTCTTTCAGAGCTATTCCCTTAATAGTCGTGTCCATATCCATTGTAGTTCTGTTTTCTACTCCAATTATAGATGAAATTAAAAAACCACCTTTTATCACAAAATTATTTCTATACTCTGACTTTGAAAGTCGTTCTAAAAATCTTTCAAAAAAATACATTTGAAGAATTTCTTGGGAGCTCAATTTGTTATTATTTGAAAAATTTCTTATTTTTCCCTTTATACTTTCTATATTAATCACGACAACACCTCAATATAGGTCCTAACTTCTTCTTCGATTCCAAAAATTTTGCTGTATTTTATTAGTTTTCTTAAGTTTTTATTTGAGGATTTAAAATATTTCCTTATGCCATCTGTAAAAATTTGCTTGTCCATCTTTTCTCTATCATTTATTATGTCGCAAATAGTCCTCTCTCTATCATAGGTGGGAACAAAATTACCCAAAGGAGTTTTTACTTGGGTGAGTCCTGTTTCAAAAAATTCTTTTTTTACATAGTGCACTTGCAAGTTTTCATATCTCTTTTTTATGTGACTAGCATTGTATCCTTGAGGTACAGAAATATGAAATATATTTGGAGTCCTGTCTGATAAATCCTGAAGATAAAGTGCCGTTTGATGTGAAAATATTATTCTCTTGCTATTTAATGAAATTAAAATAAAATCGTCAACTATCTCTCCTCTTACTTGATAGACACCAGGTCTCAATCTCTCTAAAATGTTTTTGTTATTTAAATCCCATAAAACATGCCTGCTATAACCTAAGTTTTCTGCATCTTTATTAGTTATTATTGAATAGTTTTCTATGTATTCTTTAAATGCTTTCATATTTCCACCTCCTCACGTTTTCGCTTTAATTATATATTATTAAAGCGAAAGTGTAAAGTTTTTTATTTTTGGCAAAGAAAAACTCAGGCACTGTCATGTACCTGAGTTTTTTATTTTCTAAAATTTTAAATCTTAGTAAAGGTTCTTGGTGTTAGTTTGTGCTCGATTATTCCCAGCAAAAAGTCTGCCAAGACTGCCATAAGGGCCGTTGGGATTGCGCCTGCTATTATTATTGGGCTGCCCTTGGCTACTGTTATTCCTCTCGTTATGATGTCGCCAAGTCCGCCTGCTCCTATGAAGGTTCCCACTGCTGTCACTCCTATGGCAAGGACTAGGGCGTTTCTTATGCCACCCATTATTATTGATATGGCAAGGGGCAGTTCCACTTTTGTCATGAGCTGAAGCTTGGTCATGCCCATGCCTGTGGCTGCGTCAACGAGTTCTGGCGTCACTGAATTTATGCCCGCCACTGTGTTTTTTAAGATTGGAAGGATGGCGTATAAAAATACTGCAAAGACCACTGTGTCTGGTCCCGTTCCTATTAAAAACATGAGGATGGCAAGCATGGCAAGGGAAGGTATTGTCTGCATTACATTGGCAATGCTAATGGTAAGTCTTGATAATTTTCTCCTTCTTGCCACAAAAAATCCAAGGGGAATTGCTACTATTGATGCAAATAAAACTCCGTATATGGAAATGAGAAAGTGTCTAAGGAACTGCTCAAAGACATAGGATGAGTTTTGTGCATAGTAAATTATTACATCAGACATTTTTTCCTCCTTCCACAAATTCTTTGTATTCTTTTATTTTATTTTTGTCGACTTTTAGGTCTTCAAAATAATTATTCTTCTTCAAAAAGTTTTCTGCTACCTTTGCTGGCATTTCTAAATCTTCATCGGCTTGCCTGTTTAGTTCCTGTATGGTTTCTGATGGGATTTGCCCCACAAGTCTCATGATGGCTTCTTCCACTTCTGGATATTTTTCTACTATGGCCTTTGATGCTACTGGCGAGCAGTCGTAAGGTGGGAAGAGCCTTTTGTCGTCTTCTAGGACTACTAGGTCGTAGGATGAAATTTTGCCGTCTGTTGAATAGCCAAGGACCACATCCATTTCTCCGCTGGCAAGGGCTGTGTAGACAAGTCCTATGTCCATGGGGTAGATTGTCTTAAATTTAAAGCCATAAATTTCTTGGAAGGCCTTGTAGCCGTCGCCCTCTCTTTTTATCCAAGCTGTGTCTACGCCAACGCTTACTTTGTCCTTTATTTTTTCAAGGTCTGATACCTTCTTTAGATTATTTTCTTCTGCAAATTTTTTTGTAACCATAAAGGCATAGGTATTGTCAAAGCCAAAGGATGGATACCAATATCTTTCCCATCTCTTGTAATATTCCTTCATTACAACTTCTTCTGCTTTTTTTGGATCCTTTATGGGTTCCATGCCAAGCTCGCCACTTAGGGCTGTGCCTGTGTACATGCCCCCTACCACATTGACATCGCCCTTTAACATGGCTATGTGATTTAGGACTGATGATGATAGATTTGTTATAAGTGAAACTTTAAGGTCTGTGTGGTGCTCAATCATTTGCTTTACTATCTCACCTAAGATTTGTCTTTCTGTATTTGAGCCTGTGGCTACAACTACATTGGTCTTGGTATTTCCTCCTAGACCTGGAAGGGTGCAAGATGTTAAAAGCATGGATAGCATTATAAAAATCAAAATTATTTTTTTAAATTTATTTGTTTTTTTCATTATGCCACCCCACTTGTCTTGTTAGGTGAAAGTTTGTCTTCAAGTATGCCAAAGAAGAAGTCCACAATTATTGCCATTAGGGTTACAGGGATTGTTCCCCAAACAACCATTGGCATTATGGCATTGGTAAGTCCGTTAAAGATAAAGTCGCCAAGTCCACCTGCGCCGACATAGGCTGCAAGAGTGGTCCAAGCAAGGACATAAATGGCAGAAAGTCTAATTCCACTCATAATTACTGGCATTGCCATAGGTATTTGCACTTTAAATAAAATTTGTGACCTGGTCATGCCCATGCCCCTTGCCGCATCTATTAGCTTGTCATTTACTCCTGCTATACCAAGATAGGTGTTTCTCAAAATTGGAAGGAGTGAATATATGAAAAGTGAAACTATGGCTGGCTTTTTGCCCACGCCAAAAATTGGAATCATAAGGGCAAGTAGGGCAAAGGAAGGCACAGTTTGTAGAACTGATGCTATTGCCATGACAATTTTTGCTGCCGTCTTTGATCGTGTCAAAAATATGCCAAGGGGCACTGCTATTAAAACTCCAAAAAAGAGTGAAATTGAGGCAATAAAAAGATGCTCCAGGGACTTTGACAGGATCTCCGTGCTATTAGTCATTAAGAAATCAAGCATTATCTTCACCTATCTTCTTAGAGGATTCTCCCGATGCATCCTTCATAAGTTTAGATAAATTGTCATCTTCAAAAATTTCTTCAACTTCATCTTCCTCTTCATTTTCCCAAAGGTTTGTGTAGATTGTGTCAACTACTGAGGCTCTAGTTACAAGTCCAACTAGTTTATTTTCAGAGTCAACTACAGGAAGATTTTTTATGTCCAAGTTGTAAATATCACGAATGGCATTCATTATTACAGTGTTTTCTCTTATGGCATAGACCTTTTCCATAACTTCATCAAGAGATTTTATCTTCTTGCCAAATCGTCCAATGTCAAACATGCCCACTGCTCCAAGTAGATGATTTTCTTCGTCTGTTACAAAAATTGTGTCTACTCTCTTCTTTCTCATAAGGGCTAGGGCATCGTAAGTTGACCTATCTGAAGTTAAGGAAACTGGATCCTTAAGCATAATAGTTTCCACAGTCCTATAAGAAGTCTTGGCTTCGTTTAATTTTTCTTCCCCAAGCATGTCTTCCACATATTTGCTCTTTGGGTTTTTCAAAATATTTTCTGGCGTGTCAAATTGTTCCACATGACCCTTTTTCATAATTACAATTCTATCTGCAAGGCTAAGTGCCTCGTCCATGTCGTGAGAGACAAAGACTATGGTCTTTCCCATTTCCTTTTGTAGTCTCTTTACAAGTTTTTGTAGGGCGTCTCTAGTTATTGGGTCAAGGGCACCAAAGGGCTCGTCCATTAAAATTATGTCTTGGTCTGCTGCAAGAGCTCTTATTACACCAATTCTTTGTTGTTGACCTCCAGATAATTCTGAAGGATATTTATCTAAGTAAGATAGTGGAAGGTCCACTTTTTCGATTAAATTTTCTGCTATGGGTCTTAGTTTGTCTTCGTCCCACTTCAAAAGTCTTGGGACAAGGACAATATTGTCATAGACAGTCATATGTGGCAAGAGTCCAATTTGTTGAATTACATATCCAATTTGCCTTCTTAAGTCAACGGGATCCATGTCCTTAATGCTGACTCCATTTATTAAAATTTCTCCGCTAGTTATATCGTTCATCCTGTTGATCATTCTCATGCAAGTAGTTTTGCCCGATCCACTGGCTCCAATAAAACATATAAACTCTCCATCCTTAAATTTTAAATTTATATTTTCAGCTGCAACCTGATTGCCGGGATAGATTTTACTGACATTTTTAAATTCTATCATTTCAATCTCTCCTTTTCTGTCTTTTTTTATTATACCCCAAAAAAGACATTTTCAATTTTTTGTTTATTTTCCACATTTTTGGGTTATAATTTTAATAGCCGATTGTATTTTTGTTTTAAGGAGGCATATTATGGCTAACGATTATCACGAACCCGCAGCGGAAATGACCAAGAAATCAAGAGAAATTATTAGGGCGATTAATTCACTAAAAGAAGAAATCGAAGCAGTTGACTGGTACTTCCAAAGAGTTGCAGTAACTGATGACAAGGAATTAAAGGAAATCATGTGGCACAATGCTGAAGAAGAAATTGAACACGCAATGATGACACTTGAATGGCTTCGCCGCAACCAAGAAGGCTGGGACGAACAAATGAGAACTTACTTGTTCTGCGAAGGAAATATTTTGGAAGCAGAAGAAAAAAGTAAAGAAGAAGAAGAAGAGGGCGAAGACAAAAAAGATAAAAAGAAAAAAAGTAAATAATTTATCTTTAAAATTTTTCAAGAAAAAACTGCTTAGAGAATAATTTTCTCAAGCAGTTTATTTTTTATTTTAAATTTTTTTCATTCTTAAATCTAAATTTTTCTCGTCGATTTTATATTTTGTGTACTCTCTCATTATTTCATAAAGAGTTGATGCAAGTGGAATAAATGCCCACATTCCCACTACTCCAAATAAAGATCCACCAAGTGTAATGGCAACAAGAGTCCAAAGTGATGGAAGTCCAACTTCGTCTCCAACAATTTTTGGATAAATTAAGTTTGATTCAAGTTGTTGAAGTATTACAATTAATACCAAAAACATAAGAGCCTTTGTGGAATCTTCTATTACTATCATAATAAAGCACATAGCTCCACCAAGGAAGGGACCAATAATTGGAATAAGATCTGTGACGCCAACTATTACCCCAAGGGTTGCCGCATTGGGAATCCTTAAAACAAAGGAAGCCACAAAGGTTGCGATACCTATAAGAGTGGAAACTGTAAGCTGTCCTCTTATGAAACCAAAAAAGTTTTCGTGAAGAAGATGAGCTACATGAATTATTTTATTTGCAACTTTATTATTAAAGAAGGAATAACAAATTCTCGTGGCTTGATAGCCAAGTCTTTCCTTATCTGCCAAGATGTAAATTGATGTAATTAGGGCAAGCATAAAAGATACAAGTCCACCTAAAATACTTGATGCAGTGGAAAGTGCGCCGTTAAGTATTTGTGATGAATTGTCGCTTGATGTGACAAAGCCCTTTATCCTATTAAATATTTCATTCCAGCTTAAATTATCATATTCACCTTGCAACTTGTCTGAATAATTATTTAGGTAAGGTACTTCTCTAGTCTTATCTATTGCCATTTGTAAAAAGCTAGGAAGGGACTTTCTAAGTCCATCAAAGGAATTTATCAGCTGTGGCAAAATTATTGCAGTTATTAGAAAAAATACAAGTATTATAAATATAAAGGAAATTGCAATGGATATTGTCCTCTTGTGCTTTTGAAATTTTTCATTTTTTACCTTGTCAAAAACTTTTCTCTCTAAAAAGTTTAGAGGTATTTTCATAATAAAGGCGATGACTCCTCCAAGTATAAAGGGTGCCAATATACCAAGTAAGACTCCAAAGCCTTTGAAAATACTTTTGCTATTTAAAAATAAATAGGCGACAAATAAAAGTGCCAGTCCCAGTAAAAAAACTTTCTTGTAAACTTCGTTTTTAAAGGATAATTTTTTTAAGGGACTATTAATTTTTTCTCTATCTTCTCTTTTTTCTTCCATATTTCTCCTCTATTTTTTTGAAAAGTCATCAAATAATTTAAAATAATCTTCAAAAAAAGATTTTTGCATACTACTTACGCTCTTGATGTAAATTTCAGAAAAATCCATCATAAGCTTCATTTGCCTAGTGAAGATGTCGGCGTAATCGTCAATTATGCCCATAGTTTCTTCTTCCATCTTTTCTTTGTCATAAAGCATTGGCAAATTATTTTTTTTCTTAAATTTTTTCTTCCTGTCATCTTCAAAATTACTTGGATTTACTTCCATAATTATTTCAAAATCCTTGTTGGATGGCTCATCTTTTTCCTTGTAGTCAATTTCAAGTTTTTCTTCTTTACGAGGAGCCTTGCTATAATCAAGTGGAAGTAAAAATCTTATGGGATTTACGGCAAGAGCTTTCTCATCCTCGTCCTTGGTAAAGGAAATGACGCCCCTATTTTGGTGCTTGGAAAGGTCCTGTAATTTTAAATCCTCTTCATTTTTTGAAGCTGCCTTATTTTTTAAATCTTTTTTACTCAATTTAGAAACCTCTCAATACATCAGGTCTAAAGTTTTTCTTTTTCAAAGTTTTTTCAATGGACTTTATTAGAGCCTCTCTATCTTCATTTAAGTTGCCTGCAAGTAGGACATAATTTGATGCGTGATTGGACCTAAAGACTGTTCCTTCTGAATCCACATGCTCCAAAAATATTTTCATCTCTTCCAAAATTTCGCCCGCATCTGGCATTTTAAATTTGCCAGATACATAGTCTTTATAGAGAGGAGTGTTCTTATAAATTCTCATTGTTAGATATCCCAAAAAGTCTGGTTTTGTTTCAGAGACAAGCCTAGCAGTTTCCACTGCATTTTTTTCCATGCCATCTACTCCGCCAAGGCCTGCAATAATAGTGACAGAAGTCTTAAATCCTGCCTCCTTTGCCTTTTTCATTGCAGTGACATATTCTTCATAAGTTATGCCCTTTTGAATCTCTTTTAGGAGGTCCTCGTCACCTGTTTCAAAACCAATGTAGAGCATCTCAAGTCCCGCATCTCTTAAAGCCTTTAATTCTTCAAGGGACTTTCTGTTAATGTCCTGAGCTGTCGCATAGGATGAAACTCTATTTACATTGGGATAATATTCTTTTATAGTTCTTAAAATCTCAACTAAATCTTCTGTCTTTAAAATTAGGGCATCCCCATCAGCCAAGAAAATTCTCTCGAAATAATCTTTATAGGAGCTCATTTCGATTAAATCCTTTTTTATATCTTCAAGAGGTCTAATCCTAAAGTCGTCATCTTTATACATGTAGCAAAATGTGCAAGAATTGTGGGAGCAACCCACTGTTGCCTGAATAATTAGAGACCTTGCCTCACTTGGCGGTCTAAAAACATTTCCGTAATACTGCATATTTCTTCCCTTCTATTTTTCTATTTTTAATTTTTACCGTGTTTCTTTAAAAGTTGGTCCTTAACTTCCCAAAGTTTTTCTGACAAGTCAACGATGTATTCATTTGGATTGTCAAGTCTCTTTGTTTCTTCCCAAAGTGTGTCAAGTTCTCTTTCTGCCTTTTCCTTTATCTCTTCAAGACTTGGAAGCTTGTAGACAAGTTTTCCCTTGTCATAAATTTGTACAAGAACCTTCTTGGCTGTGTAGTCAGTGAGGGTTTTTCTCTTCCATGTGTAAACTGGGTGGAAAATTTCATAATTGTCTTCAGGAATTTCTTCGTCCTTTAGGGCAATTACATCTGCCATTGCCTTGCCTGTTTCATTTTCATAAAATCTGTAAAGTTCCTTAAAGCCTGGAGTAGTAATTTTCGCAACATTTTCAGAAATTTTTATCTTTGGAATAATTTTTCCATCTTTACTTACAGTTGCAACTAATTTATAAACTCCGCCAAAGACTGGAGATGATTTTGATGTAATAAGTCTTTCGCCAACTCCAAAGGAATCAAGCTTTGCCCCTTGGTGGAGGATTGTCCTTATAGTGTACTCGTCAAGAGAGTTTGATGCCATAATTTGTGCGTCAGGATAGCCTGCATCGTCAAGCATTTTTCTCGCCTTGTTGGAAATGTAAGTTATATCTCCTGAGTCAATTCTTATTCCCTTAGGTCTAAATCCACGAGGAAGGACTTCTTCGTCAAAAACTTTTATGGCATTAGGTATGCCTTCCTTTAGGGTGTCGTAAGTGTCAACTAGAAGGAGACAGTTGTCTGGATAAACTCTTGCAAAGGCCCTAAAGGCTTCAAGTTCAGAGTCAAACATTTGAACCCAAGAGTGTGCCATGGTGCCAAGAGCTGGCACGCCAAACATCTTGTCAGATAGGGTGTTGGCAGTTCCTGCACAGCCGCCAATGTAGGCAGCCCTTGCTCCTAAGTTTGCAGCAGAATAACCTTGCGCCCTTCTTGATCCAAATTCAACAACTGGTCTTCCCTTTGCTTGCTTTACAATTCTTGATGCCTTAGTGGCAATCATTGATTGATGATTTAAAGTCAAGAGAACCATAGTCTCAAGCATTTGTGCCTGGATAGCAGGTCCCTTAACTGTGACAAGAGGTTCACCTGGAAAGGCGAGAGTTCCCTCTGGCATTGCCCAGACATCGCATTGAAAGTCAAAATTATATAGATAATCTAAAAATTCTTCATCAAAAATATTTTTGTCTCTCAAAAATTCTATGTCTTCTTCAGAGAAGTGGAGATTTTCCATATACTCGATTAATTGTTCTAGACCAGCAACAATTGTGTATTCACCGTTGTCTGGTACCTCCCTAAAAAACATATCGAAGATGACAGTCTTGTCTCTCATGCCTTCCTTAAAAAATCCATTTGCCATTGTTAATTCATAAAAATCCACAAGTAATGTGTAATTTTTCTTAACATTATAATTTACCATTTTATACTTCCTTTTCTTCTTTCTACATAAGTAGAGTCCCTTAAATTAATTACATAAATTATATCACATCATAAATATTTTTTGAAAAATTAATGATTTTTAGCCCTTTATTTTAAAATAGGTGTTTTTTATAAATCCTCAAAATTTTTTAGCAGAAAAATTTTTAACTGGCCTACAAATTCTATTATATTAAAAATAAAAATTAACTGTGCTATAATAAGATTAGATTGGTAAAGGTGGAATTTTTTGGAAACAATAAAAAGCACTGTGGACATAGAAAGGTCCCTTATAAAAACTTACAGACGAGACATATATAAAAAATTTGTGCAAGGCGTAAATAAGTACCAGCTTATAAGCCCTGGCGACAAGATTGCCGTTGCAATTTCTGGCGGCAAGGACTCCCTCACCCTTGCAAAACTCTTGCAAGAATTAAAGAGACACAACAAGGTGCCCTTTGACCTAGAGTTTATAGCCATGGATCCAGGTTACCTTCCTGAAAATAGAGAGAGGTTGGAGTTTAACTGCGAAAAGCTTGGCATACCAGTAAAGATTCACGAGTCCGATGTTTTTTCCGTTGCAGAAAAAATGTCTGAGGGCGGATCTCCCTGCTATATGTGCGCGAGAATGCGCCGTGGAAATTTATACAACAGGGCTCAGGAACTTGGCTGCAACAAGCTAGCCCTAGGTCATCACTTTGACGATGTCATAGAGACTGTTCTTTTAAATATAATTTATGCTGGCGACTTCAAGACTATGATGCCGAAGTTAAAATCGCAAAACTTTGAAGGACTTGAACTAATTAGACCCATGTATCTAGTTCGTGAAGAGGCAATCATTCGCTTTATGAAGTCAACGGGACTATCTGCCCTTGACTGTGCCTGCACTGTGACAAAGAAAAAGTCTGGCAACAAGAGATTTTTTATTAAGGACTTAATCGAAGAGCTAAAAAAAGAAAACAAAAATGTAGACATAAATATTCTTCGAGCAACTGAAAATGTAAATATGGAACAAATCTTAGGATTTAAAGAAAAGGGAGAGCGACACGACTTTTTGGAATTTTATTAGGAGGAGATATTAAAATAATTTATTGTCAAAGGACTTGGTCCTGAACTTAAAAGACTTAAGGTAGTTTAAATAAATTAAAAATAAGGAGGATTTTATGGAAAATTTATTGTCAGTGCCTATTAAAAATGACATTTACTATATAGGCACAAATGATAGAAAGACTGAACTATTTGAAGGCATGTGGCCCCTACCAAAGGGAGTTGCTTATAACTCTTTTCTTGTTAAGGGCGAAAAAAATGTACTTTTTGACTTAGTAAGAGTAAACACAATTGATTCCTATGTGGAAAAAATAAATGAAATTGTGGGAGAAGGCGAAAAGATCGACTACATTATGATTAATCACATGGAGCCAGACCACACTTCTTCAATTAAATCAATTTTGGAAATCTATCCCGATGCAAAACTTGTTACAAATAAAAAAGCTGTTGCCATGTTAAATAATTTCTATGAAATTACAGACAACATCATAGAAGTTAAGGATGGTGAAACACTAGAACTAGGAGATAAAAAATATACTTTTTACATGACTCCAATGGTTCACTGGCCTGAATCAATGGTAGCCTATGAAGAAACTACAAAGACACTTTTCTCACAAGATATTTTTGGTGGCTTTGGAACTCTTGATGGCGGAATTTTTGACGATCAAATTGAATACGACGCTCACTATCACGAAGAAACAACAAGATATTTTATAAATATAGTTGGGAAATATGCAGCACAAGCCCTTAAAGCTTTAAATAAATTAGCTGACCTTGAAATAGAATTAATTTGTCCAGATCACGGACCTATTTGGAGAGAAAATCCTAAGAAAATAATTGATATCTACACTTCTCTTGCTAAACAAGAAACTGTTGACGGATGCGTTGTTATCTACGGCTCAATGTATGGAAATACTGAAATGATGGCAGAAGCTGTGGCAAGAGGTCTTTCTGAAGGCGGACTTAAAAATATTAAAATCAGAGACATCACAAAGACTTCTAATTCCTATCTTTTATCAGACATTTGGAGATACAAGGGTGTAATCATAGGATCATGTTCCTACGACAACAACTTATTCCCACCAATGGATTATCTAATGACAGAAGTTTCTCACCAAAGAATGAAAAATAATTATTGGGGAATTTTCGGATCCTACTCTTGGTCAGGCGGTGCTCTTAAAACCCTAAAGAAATACATGGAAGAAGGCAAGTACGATGTACTTGACACACAACTAGAAATCCAAGGCGCAGCAACGGATGAAGAAATTAAAAAGCTTATAGACTTTGGAAAAGAAATGGCTGCAAAAATTTTAAACAAATAAAAAATTAATCGTCACGAATTTGTCGTGGCGATTTTTTTGTGATTTCTTGCAGATTTTTATGTAAATACAAATTTTCTTGGACTTGTGAAATTTTATGTTATGAATTGTATTTAAAAAATTAAAATTTATTTGTGTGGCAAATTTTTTTCTGTCGAATTTTTTGTGTCGCAATTTATTTTCCAACTTATAACTTAAAAAGAACATAAAAAAAGAATGCCTTTATTTTCTAAATAAATGACATTCTTTTTAAATATCCAATTCCATCCAACTTAAACTTTTTGGTTCAATCACTACTATCACCTTTATTCTTATTTTACCGAAGCCTTATATAAAATTAATAATTCTCGCATTCCCAACTCTAAGTCTGCGTACCATTTTATATAAAAACTAAGAGTAATATCTAAACAAACTATTTACCATCAATTATTTTAAAAGTTATACTATTAAAAATTCTTTATCGTCCATAAAAAACTATTCGATTTATATAAAAGTCTTGGCGTTTTAAGTCAAAACTTGTAAAATTAATAAAAATCAAAAACATTTTTACTGATCTTGGATGGAATTGTCATGTTTCGCCAAATAAGAAACTTCACAATAATTTTATTTACTTCAACAAGTTAATCTTATTTGGTACTATCATTATACCACACTAAATTAAAATGTAAACACTTTTTGCAAAAATTTTTAAAAATTTTTTATAATTTTTTGTAGTATAATGAAATTACTAAAAGGAGGCTGAAAATGAACACATTAATCGGCTACAAAAGATGTAGCACTTGCAAAAATATAGAAAAATTATTGGAAGAAAAAAATATTTCCTACGACTACAGAGAAATCGACAAGGACCTTCTCTCTATTGACGAGCTTAAAAAAATAAAGGACTTGGCAGAAGTTGACATCTTTAAACTATTTAACACATCAGGGGTGAGGTATAGAGAGCTTGGACTAAAGGACAAGAAGAAGGATATGACTGAAGAAGAAATTTTTGAGCTCCTCTCCACAGACGGCATGCTAGTAAAAAGACCCATCCTTTTAACAGAGGGCAAAGCCTTTGTAGGTCCCCAAGTAAAAAAATATTTAGAGAGCATATAAATAATTGTGAAGAAAAAATAATTCGAAGAAAAAATATTTCAAAAAAATTTGAAAAAAATATTTTTCAAAAATTAAAAAATTTAAATTAAAGAAGTGCAAGAAAAACTTGCACTTTTTCTATACAAAAAAATATAAAAACACAAAAAAATACCAGAGCCTAAGCCCTGGCATTTAATTTATTCATTTTTTAAAAATTTGTCTATCTCTAGGGCGTCTTCTGCCTTTATTAGGACTGTGATTTTGTCGCCCAAAAGGATCAAGTCGTCTGCTGTTGGAACGATTTCTGTGCCTTCTCTTTCTATTGACATTATTATTAGGTGCCTTGGGAAATTTATTTCTCTCAGGCTCTTTCCTATTATTTTTAAGTCGGCAGTGATTGTGTACTCGAAGACTGAATAGTCGCCAAGCTCTCTTTCCTTGGGACTGAGTAGGTTTTTGTCCCTTAACTGTCTCTCGAAAAGGGTGTCATAAATTGGGGCAACTTTTAAGATTTCTGCCACATAATAGGAGACCACGACTACTATGGATAGGGCAATTAAGTGGTCAAAGGTCTTGGTCATCTCTGTTACTAAGATCACTGAAAGAATTGGGCTTCTCACTACTGATGCCAGGATTCCACTCATGCCAAGTATTATGAAGTTGACATAATAGGGGTCTAGGTCAAAGTTCTTTCCAAGTAGGGCATATATTAATGTTCCGCAAGATCCACCTATTACTAGGACTGGCAAAAAGATTCCGCCTTGGACTCCTGAGCCGTAGCAAAATGTTGTGTAAAATAATTTCACAAGAAGGATTGCCAAAATGTACTTTACAGCAAATTCTTCCTTTGCCATTTTTTCTAGCAGTCCATGTCCACCGCCTGTTCCTTCAAAAAAGCTAAGGCCAATTATTATTGTCACGCCCATAAGTAGGGCGTACTTCACTATTTTTGAATCTATTTTTTTGAAGAGGTCTTGAAATTTTGTTATTAGTAAGTTATAAAGTCCTCCAACTAAACCTGTTAGGATGCCAATTAGTATTGCCAGCCAAATTAAATTCATGGGTAGGGACTCTGTCACGAAGAAGGAGAAAGATGTCTCCGCCCCCATTATGACAAAGGACACATAGTTGGCTGTTATTGATGCTATAAGGGCTGGCAAGAGGACATACTTTGAATAGGTCTTGTGGAGCTCTTCTATGGCAAAGATGCAACCTGCCATAGGGGCGTTAAAGGCTGCGGCAAGTCCTGCTGCTGCCCCTGCTGTTATCATGTATTTTATTTCGTCGGGAGGTCTTTTCATGATCTTGCCTATAAATTTTGCTGCTGCGCCACCCATTTGTATTGATGGGCCTTCTCTGCCAAGGGAAAATCCCATGAGGTTACCCAGTCCGCCGCCCACTATTTTTGACACCAAGGTTGGCACTTCATCCATATTGAATTTGCCAAGGATTTCGCCACGAATTTGTGGTATTCCACTGCCGCCTGATAGGGGCGCCCATTTTAAGAGCCTATAAATTATAAAAGATATTATTATTGCAAGGACAATTAAAATCAAAAGGGACTTTATGTTAAATTCCCTGTATAAAATTTTTCTGTAAAAATCCATTTTCATTATTACAAACCTGTAGAGAACTGAAAAAAGTCCTGCGAAGGTCCCCACTATTAGGGAGTCAAATAATATTCTAAATATTAATTTGCTTTTTTGGTTAAAATCATCTTTCATTCCTTGCTCCTTTTATTAAATTATTCCAATCTTCTTCACTTAATTTTAAAATTTCTATATAATTTTTTTCTCTTTCTATTTTATTTGGGACTGTGTAAAAATTGAAGTTGACTTTTTTTATCTGGCTGCCATCTATGTCTGCTATGACCTTAAATTTTTTGGACTTGATGAGATTATATAAGCTGGCGTTTATGTGAGTTAGCTCGTCGTGATAGATGAGCTTATTATTTTTGGGATAGTAGCTCATCCTGAAGTTTCTGTCGTCAATCTTGCCCTTAATAGTTTTTAGGCTTTCATTTTCTTCATGCTCAATATAAATATGCCTGTGGGGCACCTTTAATTCAAAGTCTTCCTTTATTTTTAGGCTGTACTTTTTGTCAGCTGACTGAAGTTTTAAGAGGTTTAGGTCCTGGTCAGTGTCCATGTAAAATACTATGTCATCTCTATTTTTTAGGTCACCTGAAATATTTTTAAATTCTTTTTCCAGGATTTTGCTTATATAAGTGTAGGGAAAATAATTTTCTTCAGCGTAAAATTCTTCCACCTTATTCATAAGTTTTTCCAGATCCTTGGACTTGACCTTGATTTCAAATTTATTGTCAGAAATATTTTTCACATGAGTCGTCCTTATTATTTCCGTCCACTCTTTTTTACAATATTTTTTTAGCTCTGAATTTTTTTCAGAAAAGGAAACTGGTGGGAGAAATAATTTTTTGTTGTCTATGTCGTAGCCCAGATCACTTAGGACATGAGAGTCGCGAGAGAGGTTTACCATAGTGTTCCTGTCAATGTATAGGGGCAGGTGGGACAAGTCATCTCTATAGAGATAGACATCGCTATTTACAATTTTTTCGCCAACTGTCTCTATATTATTGTCTTTTTCTCTCCTCTTCATAAAATATCTGGACTTATTACTTGCGCTTTGAAAGTTTATAATATTTAATTTGTCGCCACTTATGCCTTGACTGTTTAGCCTTATGCCATAGTCGCCGGAGGTCTTCACCCTTTCGAAAACATCTGACAGACCAAAGTCTTCTATGTAATCATCGGCAAAGGCAAAAATTCTGTCGTCAATGGTGTAGAGAACTTCTGCCACGATTTTTTTGGGATAGCGTCTAAAGCTTGTCAGGCTCCAAAAAATCCCTCCAAGTAAAATTAATATTAAAAAAATGCTTTTCTTTTTCATATCATCACTGCTTTTTATATATTAAGTATAGTTTACAATAAAACTTTACTTTATTGCAATAAAAAAGGCACCTGTGGTGCCAAATTTTACATATCTATATTTTTTCTCCACTTGCCAAACTTGTAGTAAATTGCCATCAATAAGAAGTTTGCAAAGTAAGACACTGGATAGATTATACTTATTACTCTTATGGAGTTAAATATTGGCATTGCAAAGTAAACTACTACCAGCCTCAAAATGCAAATTGTAAGTAGAGAAATGATCATTGGACCCATGGCATGTCCGCTTCCTCTTATGAAGCCAGAAATGGTTTCTGAAAGTCCAAAGAACCAAATGCCAAGACTTATTATCTTAAGGAAGTCGGCACCATAGGCCACTACATCTGGGTCTGGATTAAATATTGCAATAAGTGGTTCTGCCAGTGTAAAGGCAATTACCGATAGGACTGCAGAAATTCCAAAGACGATTAAAAGAGAAACCTTCATGCCTTCTCTTAGTCTATCGAATTTTTGTGCCCCAAAATTTTGTCCTGAGAAAGTTGTTGCCGCAAGGGCTATAGCTTGAAGGGACATAAATAAAAATCCGTCGATCCTTCCTTCAGCTGCAACGCCTGCAATGGCATCGGCACCAAAGTAGTTGATCTTTGCCTGGAAAATTACATTTGTAAAGGACAAGAGTGCTGTCTGCACTCCCGTAGGTATGCCCACTTCAAATATTCTCTTGGCTTCATGCTTGTGAAGTTTTATTTCTTCTTTTCTAAGCTTATAAGACCCGTCTGTCTTTAGTAGTGAATAGGTAACTAGGATTGCTGATACAACTTGTGATGCAAGAGTGGCTATCCCTGCTCCCAAGACTGACATATGAAGCCAGCCTACTAAGATGAGGTCAAGGACAATATTTACTATAGCTGACACACACAAGAAGTTAAAGGGTCTCTTGGAGTCCCCAGTGGCCCTTAGGATAGATGCCCCCATGTTGTAAATTAAAATTGGAACAGTGCCCATGAAGAAAACTCGCATATAAATTGTGGCATCATTAAGAATTTCTGGAGGCGTGTCCATTATCCTTAGGAAGAAGGGCGTCGTTAGATAACCAAAAATTGTTATAAAGAGCCCTGATGCCAGACCAAGAAAGTAGGAAACACCTACAGATTTTTTTAAAGCCTCTCTGTCATTTGACCCATAGTATAGGGAGATGACCACAGATGCACCAGTGGTAAGGCCCAAGAAAAGTCCAATTAGTAAGTTGGAAACAGGTCCCGTTGCACCAACTGCTGCCATGGGATTTTTGCCAGCGAACCTACCAACTATCATGAGGTCGGCAGTGTTGTAAAGCTGCTGCAAAAAGTTTGTGAGAAGTAGTGGTATTGCAAATTTTATTAGACCTTCAACTATGGAGCCTTCTGTCAAATTTATATTTCTGCTGATTTTTTTACTCATCCTTGTACCTCACAATCCCAATATATATTTTTTTAAGCTCTCCCACATTGCTATTCAAAAGCTCACCCTTTTTTATATCGGATATTGCGTAGGTAACATTACAAGCCACACAGTTGCCATATTCTTCGCCTGTGTCTGCGTCCATGCCAGAAGGTATGTCCACTCCAATTATATAATTGCCGTGAATATTTATGGCATCAATTAAAGACCTGTAAAATTTATTTAACTTCCTATTGAGTCCTGTGCCGAAAATTGCGTCTACAGTAATTTCATTTACTTCAATGGATTCAATTAGTTCGTCAAAATTATCATCTTCTATATATTTTACATCTGTAAGTTTTTTTATTATTTCTAAGTTTTTGGAAAATTCTTCGCTCTCCTTGTCACCAACAACAAAGACTTCCACGATTTTTCCACTGAGAATTAAATGTCTTGCGATGACAAGACCATCGCCACCGTTATTTCCCTTACCGCAAATTATCGTAAAGGAATCGTACTGATTAATTTCGCGGAAAATTCCCATTCCTGCGTTTTCCATTAAAATAAGAGAATCAATTTTAAATTCTTCTATTGTTCTCTTCTCTAGTTCAATCATTTTGTCTCTTGAAATTGTCACAGTAATCCCTCCCTGCTCTTATTATATGCTATTTAGTAAAAATTGACACCACATTATAAAAATTTTAAAAATTATATTTGACTTCTTTCTTTTCATTTTAATTTAAAATTTTTGTCGCCAAGAAATTTTTTTAAAAATAATTTAAAATTATTCCTATCTCAAAGTATCTCACAGAAAATTTTTCTCGCCAATATTTTTTGTAATTTTTCGCAAGGACAATATATTACAACAAAAAGTGTCAAAATGCAAAATTTTCACAGAAAAAATTTTTTAAAAATTTATAGAATTTATTTGTTGATATTTAATATCATTTGTCTTATAATTGAGTTAAAGATAATACTTATCAAAATTTTAATAATCACACATAAAATATAATTAAATAATAAAGGAGGACTTATGACAAATTATCTTACTATTGCCGAAAAGGCAAAGCCCGAATGCATAAATTGTGCTCACGAGATTTTTGAAAATATTTCAAAAAATTCACTTAGCAAGAGCCTTGATGAGATGAAAAAACAAATTGATGACCTAAACACCTTCCTGTATACATATTTCCTAATTACATATAACAAGGATCTAACAGATATACACGATGACTTCACCCTTAAATTAAAAAAGGCAGAAGACAAGTCAGCTCTCAAGTATATTGCCAAGGATTTAATAGAATCTTACTCCAATTCCCTTCTTGATGAAATGGATTTTTCCAGAAACGAAATAATTGACAAGGCTTTAAAAATTATAAACAGCGAATATACTTTAGGCTTAAATCTAGAAGAGCTTGCAGAAAAACTTCACCTATCAAAAAATTATCTCTGCTCACTTTTTAAAGAAGAGACAGGATACACTTTTTGCCAATATTTAAATACCCTAAAGACAAACAAGGCGAAAAAACTTCTCTTAGAGGACAAAAAAACTTTGGAATACATAAGTTATGAGTGTGGATTTTCTTCACAGCCTCATTTTACTATGACCTTCAAAAAGTACACTGGCAAAACTCCTAGAGAGTACAAGATGAGCGTCGCTCCTTAATAATCCAATATTGAAATCCTCCATCATTTGCTATAATATAAAGTGATTGGAGGATTTTATGCTTTTTAATTCACTTGAATACTTAATTTTTTTGCCAATAGTTGTAATTTTTTACAATTTATTGCCACAAAAACTTAAAAATATATTTTTGCTCTTGGCAAGCCTCACTTTTTATAGCTTTTGGAATGTGAAATACACCCTCCTCATGGTCTTCTCAATATTTGTTACCTACATGACAGGTCTTTATATTGAGAAAAATAGAGGGCAGGTTAAAAAAATGAAGCTTGCTGTATTTTTGTGCTTTTTTATAAATTTGGGCATACTCTTTGTCTTTAAGTACTTTAACTTTTTTGCAGACCTCTTAAATAATTTTTCTGGCAAAGATTTTAACCTGGCAATTGATGTCCTCCTTCCCGTTGGGATTTCCTTTTACACCTTCCAGGCTCTGGGCTACACGATTGATGTCTACAGAAAGGACATAAGGGCAGAAGAAAATTTTATTGACTACGCACTCTTTGTCTCTTTCTTTCCTCAACTTGTGGCAGGACCCATTGAAAGAAGTGTAAACTTACTTCCACAGATAAAAAAACCTAGAAAATTTTCCTACGACAACTTAGTCAAGGGTCTTGTCCTATTTTTTTATGGAATGTTTTTGAAATTAATTATTGCCGACAGGGCAGCCATTCTCGTCAATGAAGTTTTTGGAAATTACAAAAATTTTTCTCGAGAGATTTTAATCATCTCTGGGATTTTATTTACCCTACAAATTTATTGCGACTTCTATTCTTATTCAATAATGGCTAAGGGATCTGCGAAGATCTTAGGCATTGACCTTATGGACAACTTTAAGGAGCCACTTTTATCTAAATCCATAACAGAATTTTGGAGAAGGTGGCATATTTCCCTTTCCACTTGGTTTAAGGACTACCTCTACATTCCCCTTGGTGGCAACAGAAAGGGAGACCTCAGAAAATATTTTAACCTTCTTGTGGTCTTTCTCGTAAGTGGACTTTGGCATGGAGCAGAACTTTCCTTTGTCCTTTGGGGTCTCATCCACGGAGTCTTTAATGTACTTGAAAATATTTTGGGCATCAATAAAAAGTCCAAGAGAAATATTTTATTAGACAGCTTAAGAAGAGTCCTCACCTTTATAATTGTTGTCTTTGCCTTTATTTATTTTAGGGCAGAAAATATTCATCACGGCAATGAATATCTCCTTGCAATTTTAAATAATCCAAGATCTTTAAATTTAATGGAAGACCTTTCTAAGACTAAATTTGGCACAGCAAATATTTATCCCCTTCTTGTGGGCGTAGCTATTTTATTTATCTTTGATGTGCTTAAGTACAACAAGATAAATTTAAGCGAAAAAGTTTTAAAAATAATTCTTCCAATAAGGTGGATAATTTATCTTGCCTTTATCTTTGCCATAATAATTTTCGGCGTCTATGGTCCAGAATTTTCTGAATCTGCCTTTATTTACTTCCAGTTCTAGTTTTGTAGGTGATAAAATGAAAAAATTTCTAAAAATTTTAAAATCAATAATATTTATTGCCCTAATAATTTTTGGTAGCCTAGAGCTAAATAATCTCTTTATGAGAAAGTCCCTGGCTAAGCCTTGGGACATGGGAAATAAAATTGGCGGCTTCTTTAATGAGACAGAAGACTACAATGCCATGTTTTTCGGCACAAGTCACTCCTACTGCTCCTTTGAGCCCCTTGTGATTTATGAAAAGACTGGCGTAAAATCCTATGTCCTCGCCTCACAAAGTCAGCCCCTAAGGATCACTGCCTCCTATGTAAAAGATGCTCTTAAGAGAAAAAATCCAAGCGTCATCTTCGTGGACATTCAATCAGCAATTTATAGGATCACAGAAGATTCCAGCGTGGTAAATTCTTATTCAGACTACATGCCTATGTCGAAAAATAAAATTGAAATGATTGCAAAAAAAGTTCCCAAGGGCTTTAAGGCTCAGGCTCTCCTCCCTCTTGTGGCTTACCACAGCAGGTGGGATGAATTAAAGGATGAAGACTACGATTTTGACAAGGCTTCCTACGATGACTACTTAAAGGGCTATGTCCTCTTAAAGGGTCAGAGCCAAAATTTTAAAAACAATGAAGAAGCCGAGATAAATAAGTTTAGGAAGTCAGCCCTTGCCTATGATGAAAAAACTTATTTTAAGTTTAATATGGATGCCCTAGACGAAATAATTGACCTGGCAGAGAGAAATGGCGTGAAATTATTTTTCGTCAAGACTCCCATCTACGACTACGACTTGTATAGCGACAACATAAAAGTAATTGCCAAGGAAATAGAGGCTAGGGGCGCAAGCTTTATCGACTTCAACGACTTTAAGGACCAGATGAATTTATCCAAAGAAGATTTTTACGATCCCCACCACCTAAATGTAGTAGGCGCAGAAAAGTTTAATTTATTTTTTATAGACTACATGAAAAAGGAGGGCGTCTTCCAAGAAAATTTGGCTGATGATAAGGCTTGGTTTAAAGACATTAAAAGCTACGATATAAATAAATGGTGATAGACAGAAGCTTAAGGCTTTTGTCTATTTTTTTACAAATCTTTTTTATTCTTGATGAGTTCCTTTATCAACAAGAATGAAGAATCTTTACTAAAAAATAAAAATATAACCTTTTTACTATAAATCTTGATTTTTCTTAAAAATAATAATAGAATAAGTTTAAGGAGGTTAATATGACTATAAGGGATTTGGAAATATTTATCGAAGTTGTTAGGGCAAAGAATATGTCTAACGCTGCAAAAAATTTAAAAATTTCGCAGCCAACTGTCTCCCACGCAATTTCGCAAATAGAAAACGAGTACAATGTAAAATTGTTCGATAGGATTTCAAAAAAGTTATACATAACAGATGTTGGCTTAAGGCTTTATGATTATGCCCTAAATATCTTGGAACAATTTGAAGATACTGTTGTTTTTTTGCAAAGTTCATCTACTGCTCACAACATAAATCTTGGTGTGAGTTCAAACTTTAGCTCTCAATTTTTGCTTGAAATAATCAACGATTATGAAAAGAAAAAAGAAGATGTAAGCTTAAGAGTATATGTTGATTCACGCGAAAAAATAATTGAAAAATTACATTCTGGCATTATAAATCTTGCCATAATAGATGGCGATGCTGGTATTGAAGATAATTCAGCTGAGTCTTTCTATGAAGATGAAATTTTTATAATTTCCTCAAAGGATTCTGACATCAAAGACAAGGAAGTCCTTGACGCAGAAGATTTGAGAAACAAAAAATTTGTCCTTGGCGATTTAGATGATAATTCTAAAAAAATGCTTTTAAATTTCCTTCGTGAAAAAGGCATACCAATTGATTTAAAATTCATCTGCCAAAACAAGGACATGGTTCTAAATATTGTAAAAAATTCTGACGCTCTTTCCATAGGTGCATCTTCATCCTTTAAGGACGAAGACGTTGTTAAACACAGGCTAGAAGACCTCTCTATTAAGAGAACTTACTACATGGTCTACCACAACGACGGCTTCCTAAAAAAGGACATGAAGAATTTTGTGAACTTTGTAAAGCATAAATTTAGTAAAAAGTAATAATGGAATTAAAATTTTTAGAATCGCTACAAAGTCTCCACTCTCCAATACTAAATTATATTATGATTTTTATAACTAGTCTTGGGAATGGAGGATTTATTTGGATTGTTGCTGCAATATTTTTGCTCTTTCAAAATAATAACAAATTAAAGAGAGAGGGCTTTAGCATTGCAGTAGCTCTTATTATTTTTTCTGTCTTTGGTCTCTTGATTTTAAAGCCAATAATAGCGAGACCGAGACCATTCACAGTAGATGATGTGGCAATCTTAATAAGGGAGCCCATGGGATATTCCTTCCCATCGGGACACACTGGCTCATCCTTTGCCGCTGCATCTGTAATTTATTATTACAACAAAAAAAGAGGAGCCCTTGCCCTAATCTTGGCAGGACTCATTGCCTTCTCCAGGATGTATCTCTTCGTGCATTATCCCAGTGATATAATCGCAGGACTGATCCTGGGCCTTATAGCAGGAAGGCTTGCAATAAAAATTACCCGTGAAATTTTAAAAAGTTCAAGAAAATAAAAAAATGCCCCGTATTAATTACGGGGTAAATATTTTTCTGCAATTTTTATATTTAATTCTTCGCCAAGACCTCCATAGATCTCTTGGTACTCTTCATAGACTCCCTTTAGCCTCTTTAGGTTAAAGTCTATTGCCTCCTTGTCATCAAGCATATCAAGTTGGTTAAGGGGAAACCTGTCAAAGATCATGGATATTTCTATTTCTAGGTCCTCTCTCATGTATTGCAAGTTTTCACTGCTTATGTCAAGCTCTCTTGGTCTATCTCTCTTTAAAAATTCTAAAAGACCATGCTCGTCGCAGTTTTTAAAAAGTTCCTCTGCCCTTTCAAATTCCTCAGTTGGAAAATCATTTAGGCTTGGGCTGTAATAAAAGATAACTTCCCTAAAGATGTCCTCGATTTCCTTTCTCTTTTCATCAGAAATTACAGGGCCATTATCTCTTGCGTACTTATTTTTATTTTCCTCTTCAAGTTCTTTAAACTCTCTCTCAAATTCTTCTTCAGATCTTTTTTTTGCATCTTCAGGAGAAAACTTGTCCAATAATTTTATGTTCCTCCTGACTTTTCTTATATTTAAATTTAAGCTATCCACAAAATTTTCTAGGTCGCCAAAAATTTCTCCATATCTCTCATAAGTCTTGGGAATCAAATTTATTATTGTGTCTTCCTTTACAAAAAGCAGTTCTGAAACTAAAAATTTTAAATAAGATTTCTCCATAACATCACCTTTTCTCTAGACCTAAACTCTATTATATTTGACAATATTAGTCAATGTTAAAAATATTGTAAGAAAAAACCGGAAAATTCATAAATCCCTTGAGGTCGCTGTAGTCTATGTAGGAAGGAGTCTTGTTCCAACCGTCATAGACATGAAGGATTTTTATTTTCATTCCCCTGTAGTCATAAAGGGAGTAGCCAAAAATAACTAGGGAGTGATTTTTGTAGTAGCCAGTGGCAAGATTCATTAGGACTGGATGAAATTTATCTATCTCCTCTTTTACATGAGAATAAAAATTTCCAAGGTAGATGCCTCTAGCCTTCACCTTCATCTTATTTTTCTTAAAATAAGTATTGGCTATGCGAGAAATAAAAAAGGGTAGGGTTCCAATTTCTTTAAAGTAACCATTTCTCCTTGCGATTTCAAAAATTTCCCCATAAATTTCAAACTTGTCCAAGTCCTTAAAATAATAATTAATAATTCTCGTAAGGCTGGCAAGGGTGCAGTTCTTTTCTCCATCTTGAAAGTCCCTCTGCAAAAAGTTTGGAATTTCTATTTCACTTGACTCTATAAAAATAGCCTTGGGATAATTTTTTTCTATATATTCATTTATATTTGCAATTCTATTTTTTTCCATTTCTTCCTCCATCTTACATATACCCATTGTTGGGGATAAAAAATTTTTATGAAAAATCCACAAGGCTCAAAAAATTTCTGCAATCTAAATTTTCTAAAGGTCAAAGCTTCTAAAGCTTTCCTTAAAGGCATAAAAAAATCTGCCCCTAAGAGCAGATCTTAAAATATTAAATTGCAAGTTTCCCTGCATTAGAAATGTAGGATGAAATTCTTTCCATGGCTGCCAGCGTCTTTTCGTAGAGAAGTCCACTTTCAGGGTCACAGATTTTTTCTCTCATTCTAAGCATGTGGTTGTTTCTAAATTGTGTAGCATCCTTTTGAACTAATTCGTTTGAGGATCTCATAAAGGCAACTCTTTCATCTCTATCAATTTCTCCAAGGGCTGAAGAAAACATCTTTTCAATTACTTCATTTATTTCTTTTAATTCTTCAAAGGTTTTATCTGTAAATGCAAGACTTTGGTCTTCCTTTAATTTTGCAACTTCGGCAATGTTTTTGGAGTGGTCTCCAATTCTTTCCATGTCCCTTGAAATTCTAAGGTAGGCTGCAAAGTTTGCAGAAGTCTGCTCGTTCATGGCAAGACCCAGGGAGTCGATTATAAAGGCGGAAATTTCTTTGTTTAAATAATTTATTACTTCTTCACGCCTAAATATTTCATCGTATTTTTCTTCGTCAAAATTTTTCAAGAGGCTAACTGAATTTTCATAGTTTTGACTTACTATTTCAAGAAGTCTTCTAATTTCTGCCTTCACATCAGTAAAGGTAGCTGGCGCGTCCTTGACAATATTTTTGTTGATATATTGTAGAGACATCTCTTCTTGTTCCTTGTCGATACCAGGAATGATCTTGAAGGACAAATCTGCAAGCTTTCTTGAAAATGGGAATAAAAGTACTGATGTCGCCACATTAAATAGGGTGTGCAAGTTGGCAATTTGTGCCGCCGGCAAGTCTCTTGAAAAACTAATTATTATTTTATCAATTGGAACTATAAAGGAAACTGTTACAAATATTATAGTACCAATAATGTTAAAGAGCACGTGGACTAGGGCTGTTCTTTTGGCATTCTTAGATGAACCAACTGATGACAAGACAGATGTAATACAAGTACCAATGTTAAATCCAAAGATTATATACATGGCTGAGTAAAGTGGCATTACACCTTGGTTGGCAATAGCCTGCAAAATACCAAGAGATGCAGAAGATGATTGGAGTATTGCAGTGATAGCTGTACCTGCAAGTACGCCAAGAATTGGGTTGTCAAACTTTGTCATGAGAGTTACAAAGCCAGGATAGTCTCTAAGAGGTTCCATGGATTCGCTCATAAATTGCATTCCCATAAACAAAAATCCAAGTCCAATTACAGCTTGACCAATGTATCTTTTCTTTTTGTTTTTAGAAAATGTATTTAGCAAAAATCCTACAAAGGCAATTATAGGAGCCAGTGTAGAAATATTTAGGGCAACTAATTGTCCAGTTATTGTTGTACCAATATTGGCACCCATTATAATTCCAACTGCTTGATAAATTGTCATAAGTCCAGCATTTACGAAACCCACAACCATTACCGTAGTGGCAGAGGATGACTGGATTATGGCAGTTACGAAAGTACCAACGAGTATTGATTTAAAAAAACTCGATGTCATTTTTTCGATTACAACGCGTAGTCTGTCACCTGCAACTAGCTCAAGGCCGCTGCTCATCATTTCCATGCCGTAGAGGAAGAGAGCAAGCCCTCCCAATAGTTCGATAAAATAATTAATTGACATAAATCCTCCCAATTTTTTACTCAACTTAATCTTACAATATAATTGTCTTTTTTTAAAGGAAAAGTAAAAAAATTGTAAATTTTCCTTAAAGTTTTTTGAGAAATTTATGCAATAAAAAAAGACGGAGACCGCCTTTATTTTACTCTTGCAACCTTTAAGTATAGTGGAATGGCAAGAAGTTGCGCAGCTATAGAAATAATTATCATAGCTGCTAGGGAGATGCTATACATAACTCCCAGTAGCCAAGACCCCAAGAACCAGAAAAATCCAAAGGAGCATTCAAAAATTCCGTAGCCCGTTGCCCTGTTTTTCTTTGGCACCATAGAAGTCACTGCCGCCTTTAAAATTGATTCCTGTGCACCCATACCTATGCCCCAAAGGACAAGTCCAAAGTAAAGTGCTGGAAGGCTGTTAAAGCCAAAGATAAATAGAGAGAAGGGAGCAGAAATTATTGTGGAGATTACAAGAGCCTTCACTCCATTTTTGTCGTAAATGTGTCCGAAAACCAGTGCCGCTATAGCATCCACCAGCATGGCTCCTGCATAGAGAAGTGGAATTGAGCCAGAATTTATAATAGCAGATGTCTCTTGAAGGCTTCCAGCCACAGCTGTGTAATTTCTCGTTATGTGCATAATTATTATTGAGTAGTCAATAAAACCAAAGGCAAAGAAGGAAATACCTGCAATGTAATATATAAAGGACTTCTTCATGTGGAAGGCCTCTTCTTTTTTTGACTCAGGCTCAAAGTGCTCTGGGTTTGGAAATTTCATCTTGGTATAAAACAAGAGAAGAATGGTAATAAAACCAGGGATAGCCAAAAAGGCAAAGCAAGTTCTATAGATGTCAAAGCTGCTGCCCTCTGTCTTAAATAACATAACTAGGTAGAGCATAACTGGACCAAGAAAGGCACCAATTTGATCTAGCATCTCTTGTATGCCAAAGGACTTGCCCACGCCCTCTTGGGAAGCAGCAAAGGACATTATAGTGTCCTTGGCAGGTTTCTTTATAGCCTTGCCCATTCTTTGCACCACCAAGAGAAGGGATGCCGCAAGCCAACCCTTTTCGCCAACAAGGGCAAGAGCAGGCACTGCCAAAATATCTAAAATGTAGCCAAAAATTACCATGGGCCAATATTTTTTTGTCCTGTCAGTAATCTTCCCAAAGACATACCTCATGGAGTAGCCCACAAGTTCGCCAAGACCTGATATAAAACCAATTGTCCCAGCGGATGCGCCGAGGACACTTAGGTAGGCTCCCCTAATGCTAGCTGCCCCCTCATGGGTCATGTCGGAAAATAAACTGACAATGCCAAATAAAATTATAAATAACATAGCTGTGGAAATTTCTCTCTTCTTCAAAATAAGCCTCCTGAAATCCTTAGTCCCATTATTATATCATCATATTGTAAATTCTCTTTAAAACAAATAAAAAAGTCCTCAAAATTTTCAAAGTTTTCACTTTACTTTATCTTAAAAAGCGTAATTCCATTTATTATTATTGAAGCAATTGTGCAAAAGAATAAAATTTCTGATATTGTAGGAACAACATCTAAAGCTCCCGCTATATCTCCTTTTGATAGAAACTCCGCTCCCATATAATAAAAAGAAAAAATTGTAAGAGATGTAAAGGCAAGGCTCAAAAATCTATACTTTTGTGGATCCTTTCCATGAGTCCAAGCTATTATATTTTTAATTGCAAAAAATATTGCAATAATACCAAGAATAAATTCCATATTTTCTCCTCATTCTTTAAAAGTTTTTCCGCCGTCCCTTGAAAGATAGCTAGTCTCATTTTTATTTACATCAGTAAAGTTTAAATAAATATTTCCCTTTTCGTCCACTCTTCCACTGACGCCTGGGCTTGTTTCTTCTAATTCTGAAATAAAAGTCATGTCATCGCCTCTTATTTTTACAAAGAACCAGCGACTCCTAGCTCCTGCATGGTCAACTTCAAGAAGTCCATAGTCTGAATTTTCTATTTTTATGGCATATTCTGCTGTAAAATTTTTTAAAAATTCATTTTTATCTTCTTCTTTATTTTTTTCTTCAGGTTTTTCTTCTACTTGATGATTTCCTTTGGAGTTTTCCTTTGCATGGTGATTTTCCTCTTCTTTTTCTTCCTTTGTAAAATTTTCCCTTCCATAAATCAAAAACCTTAAAATTTCTCTCTGGTCCTCATCATGAATTTTACTCAAATCAGAAAATACCCTTCCAAGCCTTTCTTCATCTAGCTTATCCATGGTGATGAAATTTTTTCTGTAGACTTCATAAAGAGGATCCATCCAGCCCACATTTAAAATATAATATTTTTCGCCATCATAAATTAAACTTCGATTCTCTTTTCCAGAAAAAACAGAAGCTAAAAATATATAGAAGGCAAAAATTCCTCCAAGAATTAAAATTAGGATGAAGATAAAAATTTTACCCTGCTTATTAATTCTAAATTTCGTAAACTTGTAGAGTGAAAAAATTTGTAGACAAATAAAAAGTAAAAAACCAAATCCTAGGAGGAGATTGTTTATTAGTGGGATAAATTCAATTTTATTAACTAAGATTAAAATTCCAAAGCTTATAGCAAAGGAGGCAAGATAAAGAAAAATATATGCAATTTTTTTATTTTTTAAATTCATAAAAGCCCCTATTAAAATTTCAATTTATTTTCTCTTTATTTTATCATTTTTGCCGGGAAAATTATAAAAATTAATAGAAAAAAAGAGACCTCTTAAGTCTCTTTAAAAAATTACATATTGTCCTTTACGCCAACGGCAACCATCTTTGCCTTGGCACGAACTTCGCCATCAGCTTCCATTACCATGTTTACAATAACTTTTCTTTCACCAATTTCTTCAGCAGTGGCAGTAATTGTAATTTCAGTGTCCATTGGAGTTGGCTTTTTAAAATCAACTTCAAGTCTTGCAGTGATGAAGCGACCGATTACTGTGTCTTCAGTTAGGTCAAGACCTAGGTCGTGGTGTTTAAACCAGGCAGCAGATGCAGTTCCATGGCAGTCGAATAGCATGGCAATCATTCCACCAAAAAGATTTTTAGGAACGCCACCAGTGTAAACTGAATCAGGAGTAAGCTTTGTTATGCACTCACTTCCATCTTCTGATGGATAAGATTTTAAATGCATTCCCTCGTGATTTTTAGGACCGCAGCCCCAACAATATTGAAATCTTTCGCCATAAGTTTCTTGAATGGCGATTTTTTTATTTTCTGACATAATATCCCCCTTCTCATTTCTACAAATATTTTATCACATTTATAATTTCTTTTCCCTTTTCTCTTTTATTTATATCCTTTAAGCCCATAAAAAAACAAAACTAATTAAAAGGAAAATCCCCTTGCCATTATTTCTTTTTGAAAAATTATAATATTATCCAAGTCTTTTGTATCTTCATCAAATAAAATAAGGCATAAAAAATTGCCCCTTTGTGGAGGCAATTTTTTTAAATTATCTTTTATATTTTGTATTGTAGCCAGTATTTTCTTCAGGTCTATAGGCATTAGGATAGGCTTGGTCTGTTGTAACATCGAGAGATACTTTTTTAAGCAGCTTGTAAACATCGTAGGGATCTTCAATGGAAATAAATTTATTGTTATCAGCCTTAAAGCTGTAAGATGAATTTCCCTCTTCCCCATTATAAGCTAGGATAATTGTGCCAAGTCCCTTGATGTTTTCCATAAAATTTACATTTACTTTCAAATTTGTAAGCTCTCTGTGCTCATAATTATTTACATCTCTTCCAAAAACGCCCTGGCTGATGTAAACTCTCTTGTCTGTAATTGCATACTCCATAGTTCCATAATTAAAAATCCTGTAAATTGGCATTAAAATTGCAAACCAGACAGGGAAAAGATGAATTATAAAGAAAATTATAAAAAAACCATTCATAAAGCTAAATTCTCTGAAAAATCCATTCATAAAGCTAAATTCTCTAAAAAAATTAGAAATAAAAAAGAAGTCAAAGATCCCCCAAATTAATGCAATCAAATAAATGCTTGGGTTGCCTATAATATATAGAAAGGCATTGGGCTTTCCTCGCCACAATATATTTTCATTGTCGTCAATAATTTTTTCAATCATAATTTCCTCCATTGCTTTCTCTTTGTTAAGATAAAGTATTCTTTCCTAGTATTTTATCATAAATGTCCTTGCGAAAAAATGTTTTAATGATTGAATCCCCCTATTCTGTAAATTTCTCTTTACATTTTTTGAATTTAATTTTTAAAGACCTATAAAAATTAAAAAGTAAAACTTTCTATTTGAAATATTTCCACCCTGCCAACAATAAAAACCCCTCTACTGGAATTTTTCCAATAAAGGGGTTAGGAAGAAATAAAAATTTGTACCCTAGTTTATATTTTTATTCCTTATTTTCTACTCTTAGGCTTAATTTTTTTCTAAGCATAAGTTTTTTGAGCCAATAGAATTTCTAGATTTTACTCTGGCACATCTAAGGCATCAACTGTTGCTGTTTCCATATCTGCAAGAGGCACTTGGATTTTACTTTCATCTGTTCCATCTATGTCAGAAATTTTTATGGTCACTGGGCTTTCTTTGTCCTTTAGCTTATAGGAAGTGAAAAATACTTTGCTTTGTCCTGGCTCTACATTTTCAAAGGAGTAGTCTGCCAACTGGTCTGTAAAACCTTCTTTAATGAAAATTGATCCTGGAGTGTCTAGGTCTTGGTCCTTTTGCATAAAAGTTATATAGACATTTAGGGCAGCTGATGTTGCTTCCTTAGTGTTGTTTGTAAATTTCCAAGTGTTTACAAGGTCTGTGTCGCCATCGGAATCTTCTATTAGGTTACTTTCTAGGAGCTCAAATTTATTGCCTGCAACTTCAAAAATCCTTTGGTCTGAAATTTTTTCTTCCCTATTTTCTTTTTCCCTTTCAATTTTTTCTTTTTTCATAAATTCTTTTTCAGCAACATCATCTGGCCCTCCAGTTTCACCACCAGTTTCATTGCCACAAGCTCCTAAAGTCATGGCTATTAAAATTAATGCCAGAAGTAAGGACAGAATTTTAATGTTTGATTTTTTCATATTCCACCTCCAAATTTTTACTGGTCTTTTTCTTCTAATTTTTTTTGATTTTCAAGTGCTTCATCTAGGACGCCCTTATCCATTGCTTTTTTAAGCACCTTGTCCTTACTTAGATCCAGCTTATTTCCCTTTAGTTCATCTGTGTTGTCTCCCCAGATTTGGCTGTTTCTCACTGAGTAAATACTTGTCACAAAGTTATCTTCACAGACTAGGTTTGAAATTGCGTGCTTTGTTTCAAGCTCGTAGTGGTGTCTGGCATTGGCATTTCTGTAGCGCAAGTACATGGTTACAAAAAATACAAAGCCTGAAAGCAAAAGGAGCCAAGCGTAATTTCTATAGTCTTGAAAATCTGTGCCATTAAATTTTTCCATGGCAGCAAAAGTTGTGATGATAAATGCCAATATTCCTCCAAAAATTTCTATTAAAATTGAAACGGAATAGAGCTTTGTGAAATTAATTGGGACGCTGCCCATAGTCTCCAAGGTCCTGGCATTTACTGCTACATAGTGAAGGAGATTCTTCTTGCCCTTGGTTTGCATGTAGCTGTAGAGCCAGACTGGCAAGTAGGCTGACTTCCATGAGTCGCCCTTGACTTCAAAGTCTTCTTCCTTCCACCTTACTCCCCTGTCGTAATCTGAAATGGTATTCTTGGCTTCAAGCCTTGCCACATCAGAGCTTTGTGCATGGACTACTTCTTGGAGAAGGTCTATGTTTGTGTCCCTCTTTTCTGATGTGTAGCCTGTCAAATAATTTGAGTTGAAGTTTACGCAATTTTCTGTGTCAAAGGGCATAATGGAATTTATTATGTTGTTAGTTTTACTTTTTGATGAGTAATCCAGTTTGTCCCTTGATGATTCAATGGAAAGGTCGTCTATAAATATGTCAAAATCTCTTATTACGTCATAGACATCTGCGTCGTATTCGTAATGCTCCTTTCCCTCTTCTCCAACTTTCCTGCAAGCTGTTTCGATTTCGCCTTCGCCCTCAAGCCTCATGTGGGCGTTGACATCTATTAACATGTAAGGGATGTAGACTCCACAAATATTTTCTGTAGAAAATTCTCTGGTGAAGCTTGGGTGAGCGAAAAACTTTCTCGCCTTTACAAAGTCTGCAATTTCTTTTTTGGCATCTTCCTTAGAAACCTTGAAAGGAAGTATTACATCGGGCACAGCGCCATTTGGTATTTGGTTGTTAATAGACAAGGTGTTGCGGCACCAGTGGCATCTAGCCTGAGTTGAAGTTCTCGTATCTATGACAACTTCTGCGCCACAGGATTCACATTTTAGGGTGATTATATCCTTGCTGTCTTCTTCTATGTCCTTGGCGCCAGACCTTATGGTTCTTCCCTCAAGAGTACTTATATCTTCATCTTCTTCTGCAAGATCTAATTCAAACTCGTGCCTGCAGAAGTTACATCTTAGTTTCCCTGTCTTGGTGTTTGTGGCAATATCAGTTGAGCCACATTTTGGACATTTCACCTGACCATCTTTTTCTTTTTCTTCGCCTTCTATTATTTTTACATCTTCTCTTGACTTGTCATCTGTCATAAGATCACCTCTTATATGCCTAGCAAATCTGACTTCATCTTGGCAAATTCTTCTTCAGTGATAACTCCTGCGTCCAAAAGTTTTTTCATCTTGATTAATTTTTCTGTTGGGTCTTCTTGGTCTTGGCTTGGACTAGGATTTTGGTTTATATTTTGATTAGGATTTGGGTTTGGATTTTGTTGTCCACCTTGACCATATCCTTGGTTTTGTCCTTGGTTATAGCCTTGGTTTTGTCCTTGATTATAATTTTGGTTTTGTCCTTGGTTGTAGGCTTGGTTTTGATTAACTTGTCCTGCCCCAAAGTTTGGCTGATAAGAATTTCCAGCATCTGGTTGTTTTACTCCGCCCATCATATTTCCAGCTGCATTCATGCCCATGCCCATAAATGCCATGTTCGCTCCGCCGCCATTTTCACCAGCAGACTGCATACCTCTTGCTGCTGCTTGTTGGAAGAAGGAGTTGCCACGGCTGCCAGCAAGGGCATCTGCCTTTTTGACATCGGACATAAGCGCCTTAGTATCTTCGTCATATTCAATGGCAAGTATGGCAGTCTTTGCAATTTGAAGTCCCCTTGAAGTCTTCCATTGATAGCCATCTTCCACTGCTTGGGCAAGAGCTTGGGCAAAGCCAATTTGGTCGCCTTGGATCCTGCTCATGCGGTTGCCCCTACTTGGGTCATTGGTATAATTTGAAAAGGCAGCTGAAAGACTACCCACAACTTCGTTAAATAGTTGCTCTGCTGCGTCATTGTCCATGTCGGATAAGTCAAAAATTTCTGCATCGGCTATTAAATATTTTACTGGCACGAAGTTTTTTATAAATAAAATGGGGTCGATTATATTAAGGGTGTAAGTGCCACGAGTTATGGCGCCAACTTGTGTGCCAAAAAAGGCATCGTCCCAATAAATTTCTGACTGCGTTCCAAACCTGTTGTTTGGAATTTCCTTTAAGTTCACATAGAAAAGCAGTTGGCTAGTGGCAGGTATGCCGCCAAACTTAAATTTTTCCCAAGATGACTTAACTATGGAGTCCACAAAGCCGTCACCTGCAAAGATTGACTTAGAGTTGGGGTCTTCAGTATTGTATTCGTATCCGCCAACTTCAGTAATAATATTTGTAATGGCTCCATCTTGAATAGTTATAAGGGCTGTGCCTTCAGGCACGATTACCTTTGTGCCATTAGTAATTACATTTTCGTTGCCCTTGTAGTTTGCTCCCCTCTTGTTATTTACTCCCATAGGTATTCCAGGAAAGACTGCTGCTGTTGCAGGCACTCCTGGCATTGGTCCATAAAAATCCTTCCATTGATCTGCTAGTGTTCCACCTAAAGAACCCATAAAAGCTTGTATAAATCCCATTATTTCCTCCTTATATCTTTAACTTTTAATTAACTCCAATTAAGAGCTTAAAATTATCATTTACAACGTCATATTCCATGAGAAGGGTTCCCTTCTTGTTGATGAAGTATTGTCCCATCATTTCCGTCAAATTCTCATCAATAGGGTTGTCCTTCCTAAGAGTAACTAGATAGCCCTCATAACTTCCGCCATCTAGCTTCATTTCATAGTCGTCTACCTCAAAATAAACTTTTTCATTTTTAAAAATTCCAAGTTCCTTCATTCTCTCAAGGACTTCTTCTAATGCATTATCTGCATTAATATAGTCAGGCAAATAAGACTTTTCCTTTATGTAGACAGCTCTCTTGGCTCCATCCCAATCAACCTGCATGCCAAATAATTCTGAAATAGATCTTAGTGGCAGGTAGGTCCTATCATTTCTCAAAAAGGCTGGCGCATCTAAGATAGCAGGTCTTGTCTCCACATCACTTGAAATCCTAGCAATATCATCACCAATTGTCAGTAAAATATTTGTCTTGTCCCTTCTTATTGTCACAATCCTATCTTTATTGTTGTAGTCAACTGTTGCACCAAGATCTTCTGCAATTACCCTAATGGGAACGAAAGTCCTGTTATCTATAAGAAGTGGCGGTTGATCTGACTCTACGACTTGCCCATTAATATAAATTTTTATGTCTCTTTGAGGCTTAAAGCCAGTAAAAATAAAGGATGATAAAATTAAAAGCAGTAACAAAATTTTTGAAATCACATTTTTCTTTTTCATTTTTTTCATGTCGTCACCTTCCTATCCTTTTGTAAACTCTATCCTTAAATTCTCTTGGTCCTTTCTAAAACTTTTCATAGACATCTCCTCTCTTTCTAAAATATTTCTTCCTAATTCAAATTTTTCCAACTTTCTATCTTTATAATTTCATTCTACTAAATTTTAAAATTTTCACATCACCCAAAAGGGTGATTTTTTATAAATTTTTGAAAATTTTTTTATTTTTTCTCCCTTGCAAGTCTTTTGCTTTTTATCCAAGGTCTGAAATCAAATAGCTTAAAGGACTTTTTTTTGATATAATTAAAAAAACTTTAAGTGATTAAATCTCTATCAAAATAAAATCTTTGAAGAAGGGAGGAAGACTCGTGTATCGCAAAGAAATAATCAGCTATTTACTTTCAATTTTTTTAGTTTTTGTGGCAGGCATTCTACACACAATGGATTATTTTTCTCTAATAAATTTTCCTGTACATGTAATAATTTTTTGCCTCTACACCACAATAATTTTCTTGTGGCTTAGAAATATGAATAACAGAGTTTTAAGGGCATCAGTTGTCAGAAGATTTAAAACTATTGGCATCCTCTTAATTTTTTATTTGGCATTTAGAACTCTTAAGTACGAAGTTTTATTGGGCAACCCCTTGGCTGTTAGATACATCAGATATTTTTATTATGTCTTCCCCATAGTCCTCATCCAGCTTGTCTTTTTGACATCCCTCTTTGTTGGAAAGTCTGAAAGGGAAAATATTAGCGACTTTTGGAAACTCCTTTGGGTCCCAACGGGAGTTTTAGTTATCCTCATCTTGACTAACGACATCCATGGACTTGTCTTTTCCTTAGACGCAAGCTCAAGGGGCTTAAACCAATATGGACCTGTCTTTTATTTTGGAATTATTTATATAGGCATCCTTTCTCTTTTGACCCTATTTTTTACAATGATTCCCTACATAACAAGAGGCCCCATCTCCATCATAGTCCCTTCCATTTCCATTTTATTAATTTGGGCGCTTTACACTTTCTTGTACATGATCGGCTGGCAGCCCTTTGAATATTTTAAAATGGTCTTTAAAAGTGCCGAGTTCAATATTTTAATGGTGATTTTATTTATTGAGTCCCTAGTTTTTAAAAGGCTCATACCTTCCAACAGGGGTTATGAATCTTTTTTAAAGATGTCATCACTTAACATTGGCATAATGGACTTAAATGAAAATATTATTTTCACGCCCAAAAATTATCCCAACATAGAGTCTAATCTCATTAACAAGGCCTACAAGAAGCCTGTCCTCTTAAATGAGAACACCCTTCTCGAAAGTGCCAGCATCAAGGGCGGCAAATCTTTTTGGTTCGTTGACCTAACAGATTTTAACAAGCTCAAGAAAAAATTAATGCAGCTTAACGAAGAAATGCTTAGCGAAAATGAACTTTTAAAGGCAAACAACAAGCTAAAGAAAAATATGGTAAAGGTCCAGGAGCAAAAGGAAATAAGAGAGTACATCCAATTAAAATTGGAGCCTCAATTTGAAAAATTAAAATACATTATGAAAAACCTGCCGGCAGATGAAGTGGAATTTGAAAAGACTTTAAAGTATGCCTGCATCTTAGATGTCTACATAAAAAGATATGCCAACTTATTCTTGCTCACAAAAAACAAAAAAAATTTGGACCTTTCAGAGTTAAGGCTTGCCTTCTCTGAGTCCCTAGATTATTTAGAATTGAGCCAGGTGAGAACTGATTTAGATTGGAGAATTAATAGGAGCTTTGATGCAAAAATTTGCCTAAAATTATATGAAATTTTCCAAAATATTTTGGAGACCTACCAGCCTCACATGTCTTCCATTAGCCTTATCTTTGCCGACAAGAGAAGGCGCCCTGAATTAAAAATAAAAGTCATATCTTCAAAAACTTTTTCTCTCTTTAAGGAGCTAGAAAAAAATTATAGGAAAGAGGGCATCTTAATCCACGAAAACTTTAGTGGAGATCAAATAAATTGGACTATTTCTATTGAAAGGGGTGCCCTATGAAACTAATGGACTTAAACACCTTTAGGTTGACCTACCTCTTTGTGGTAAACCTAGTGATTTTAGTTGTAAGCCTAAAATTTGTCGTTGCGGCATCAAACAGCAAAAGAGAGTCCCCCAGCTTTTTCTTTAGCCTGGTGATTTTCCTCTTGAGCTTTTTGCCCCTACAAGTTTTGGCAGAAATTGGCAGCGGAAAAATTAATATGAGCAAATTATTTTTATCCTTGCCAGTATATATTTTTATTTACTACGACCTCTTTCTTTGCTCCTTGGAATATTTATTTTTCAGCAAATTTTTTAAGACGCAAAACACAAGTATTGGCAAGAACTCCATTAAGGAAAGTATGGACAACCTTCCCGATGGCATTTGCTTTTCAAAGGCAGATGGGACACCCCTACTGGTAAATAGGCAGATGCAAGAAATTTCCTACCAAGTCTTTGGCAGGATGCTAGTAAATGATGTAGTTTGCGCTGAAGAAGTGAGAAATAACAAAGTCAAGGCTCCCACAAAAGTTTTGCAAAGAGACCCTCTTGTCATTGAATCCAAGGGCAAAATTTGGCTCATAAAAATTATTCTTCACGAAAATTTTAGAGAGACCTTGGCTTATAACATCACCCTTGAATGGGCAATGTATAAGGAAATCGAGAGTAAGACTTCGCAAATTCAAAGGATAAACGAAAGCCTAAAGAACTATCAAAAAAATGTTGTGGCATACACTAGGCAAAAGGAAATTTTGCAGGCAAAGATAAAAATCCACGACAAAATCGGTCAGTCCCTCATATATTTTAGGCGTTACTTGGAAAAAAAGAAAAAGACCAAAGAGGACCGCACCATGCTCATAAAACTTTGGATGGAAAGTCTTTTGATCCTAGATGAAAAAAATGACTTCACAGAAGAAAAGCCTGACACTTCAAAAAATAAATTGCTCTTTGAAAAACTAATTTCAGCAGCAAAGGACATTGGCGTAAAGGTTCATGTAGATGGAAAAACTCCAAGCCAGGAAAGGGACTGGATCCTTTTAATTGACATAGTCCACGAAGCCCTAAACAACGCTATAAGACATGGCGATGCAAAAAATATTTGGATCTATTTAAGCGAAGACGAGCTTAACAAGTTCTTAAAGATAGAAAATGATGGACTGCCAGCTCATGGACCCATAAGAGAAAAGGGCGGACTAAAAAATATTCGCCAGCACATAGAAAATTATGGTGGTAGAATGGAGATAAAGGTAAAGCCAAAATTTCAGCTAAACTTGTCTTGGCCTAAAGGAGAAAATTATGACCTATAAGATAATGATTGTAGACGACCAATTCGTTTCCCGCGAGATGTTTAAACTTTATATAGACCAATGCCCTGACTACAAGGTTTTGTACTGCATTGACACAGCCATGTTTGCCGACACCTATGTCCTAAAGGATGACTTGGACCTTATTATTATGGATATACTAATGGAAGACGGGTCTAACGGACTAGATGCTGCAGAAAAGATAAAAAAATTAAAACCAAACATAAAAATAATCGCCGTGACAAGTATGCCTGAAGTTTCTTGGATGGATAGGGCGAAAAAAATTGGTATAGATAGTTTTTGGTACAAGGAAGTTTCTGAGAAGACAATTTTGGAAATTATTGAGAGAACCCTGGCAGGCGAATCAATTTATCCCGAAGAAACTCCAGAGGTAAAGCTTGGTTTAACAAAATCAACAGAGCTTACGCCCAGAGAAATTCAAGTCCTTCGCCTCTTGACTACAGGTGTGGGAAATGACGAGATAGCAGAAAGGCTTAACATATCACAAAACACAGTGAAGACTCACATTAAACACCTCTTAGATAAAACTGGCTTTAACACTAGGACCCAGCTTGCCATACAAGCCCGCATAACAGGCTTTGTCATAGAAGACGATTAAATTTATATAAGAAAACCCTTTGTCAGAAAATTCCAACAAAGGGTTCTTTTTTGCCCTCGCAAAATCATTGGGTTTTCACAACCTTTTTTATGTAAAAACCAAAAATTATTCCCAAAGAAAGAGGCAGGTAAAAAAGATAGTTGCTACTTAAAAAATATATCCAAAACAAGTGTGGAATGAATAAGAAAATTAGGAGGTAAGCAAAATATCCTCGCCTTTTAAATAAGCTTGGCAAAAAAACCAAGAATCCCAACAAAAATGGCATGACAATTCTTATGTTTATAACTGCCACAGCCATATAAGCTTTTGGCATTTCGCCAATGCTTAAAAATAAAATGCCGCTAAAAAAATAAATCAAAAATAAAATAATAGCCTTGTCTTTGTCCCTTTTATCATAAAATTTTATTACATTTTCTTTAATTTTTTACTCCTTTTTAGCTTTCGTGAAGGTAGATTTTAATTTTTATCTTTAGCCACTTGCCTCGCATTTCCTTTTCTACAACTTTAGCAAAGAGGACCTTGCCCGCATCCATTAGTCGTGAAAATATGACATTGTCTTGGCGAGGGACATAGCCGATTTTTTCTTTTTCTAAAGTTTCTATGCGAATGGCTTGGGGGTCATGTTCATTTTCTGGCTCGCGATAAAAAACTAAGCGATCGCCATCTTTTAGGCTTTCACCAATTTTTTCAATACCTTCAATATGTGTGGTGCCAGCAACATAGGTGTCAAAAAGATAAATGTCTCTCTCAAAGGGTTTGGGCAAGTCAAGCCCACTCCCAGTCTTCATGAGATATTCAATTAAATCGCCATTTTCTTTTTTTACTAAGTCGCTCATGTCTCATCCCTCATCAGTTCTTTAATGAACTCTTCCTGCGTGTCTATTGCATCTTCAAAGCTCTTTAGATCCGCCTCTAAGTCCCTTAACTTCTCTGCCTTCTTCTTCTCGTCCTCTACATAAATGCTCCAAGTATAGGGCGGCGTGGACTTGATTAAATCAATTTCCATTTGAACTTGCTCCACTAAACCCTCTAGCCTTTTTACTTCATCTTCTAAGGACTTGCCAGTAAGGTCTCCTCCATCTTTATCATCGCCACTGCAAACTATGTCGTAAATAATTTGAAGACTAGCTAGGTTGCCATCCTTGTAGGCTTCAGTTGCATTGAAAAATAATTCCTTTTCTGCATCTGTAATCAAAGGATTGATGTCTGGATGTAGCCTCTTGACAATATTTTTGTAAAGTTTTTTAAGAAGCCTAGCATCTTCCTCAGATAACAATTCAGCTTTTGAATGCTCAAGGGCATGGTTGATCTCATCAATTTTTTCCTCTAGCTTCTTTTTGTAGTCAGCAAATTCTTCGTCAAGCTTCTTGTCAATAACTTCCATCTTGATTTTTTCTTGACGGTTCTTTTTCGCCTGAATCATGTCTCTTTTTCTCTTCAGACGAAGATACTTGCAATAAGCCTTGTAAAGTCTGTACTCCAGGCTTCCAAAAGTTAGCATATATGCAGTTTTAATATTTTCACAAACAACAAACTTGAGATTGTCCCTTTCAAAAACTAGGCTCTCCAAAGATTTTTTAAGCTCTTGGATTTTTTCCCTTGCCCTCTTGTCATCTGGAAACTCAATAATTTGTCCCATGCCTGCCTCCTTCTCACTTTATTTTAATCCATTTAATTTAAAAAATTAAAGGGGAAAACTAAAAATTCTCTTCCTGTATAATAAGACTCATCTGCTTCCATCCTGTGGTACTTAGTGTAGGAATATAAAATAGCCTTATAAGAAACAGTGCCACCATCCTTGTAGCGATAAGTTATGGGACAGAGCAAAACTAAAAGAAGTAGCAAAATAAAAAGCTTTTTCCTTTTCTTTTTATCTCTCTTTCTTTTTCTCATAAATTATCCCCCTTAAATTTATATTAAAATCCTTAAGCGAATATTTAACATTTCCTCTAAATAGATAATATCATTTTTTTACAATCTTTTTCTAAGTAATTTAATACTTTTCCTAATTATTGCAATTTTATTTGTCCTTTTACCTTTATAATACAAGATACAAAAAAACGACTAAGATATTTTCTTAATCGTCTTTCCCTTTGACCTTATCCAAATTCTTTTTAATTTAAAAATATTGTAATTAATAATTTATTTTTTACTTTTAAAAAATTTCACAAGACAAGTAAGCATTCCTATTACATATATAATATAAAAAATGTGTAGGACAGCAACTGGCATCCTAATACTCGCTTCTGGATGCCTTAAGGCGTAGCTTAAAAAAATAACCATAGCTACAAACATGGCTATAAAACAAATTAAATATTTTCTCTTACCTTGTCCATTTAACATTTTATACCTCCCTTTAGAAGTGAAATCCTCCTAGCCCCCTCCTAGATAAGGAGGTCTTTACTTTTTCCCTTTTTTAATTTTTATTATGTCTTAATTTATTTAATATATTTTTTTAATAAGGCTAGTCTTTTTCTCTCATAGCCAAAATAATTTCCATCAATTAGTAGGCTTCTCCGAATTATTTATAACCATCAGCCACGAAAATAATTTTCGTAGTTGTCTATTAAAAGTCTAAGTCTCTTCACTTCTTCTTCTAGAAGCTCTCTTCCCTCACCTGTTATCTTGTAATATTTTCCCTTCTTATCTACTTCAACTCTTGTAATCAAATCATTTTCTAAAAACACCTTCGGTTAATCGTTTTTTTATATAAATCTTTATATCTTCTTATACATAAAAGAGCAGGCTTGCGCCTGCCCTTGTTTCTGTCCTGTTTTTTG